>Ga0208948_1000009_pt1 | contig 116599 bp, 113 predicted proteins | sample AOAMet11_17_M020_2_FD_188228 | JGI IMG/M metagenome (GOLD analysis project Ga0208948, IMG submission 188228) | Ammonia-oxidizing marine microbial communities from Monterey Bay, California, USA - CAN11_17_M020 (SPAdes) | ecosystem: Environmental > Aquatic > Marine > Intertidal zone | place...
CCGCTGGCGGGCCCCGTAGCGGGCGGCCCGGATCTCGCCCCGGTACCAGGTGGCCGATGTGGGCCCTTCGCAGAGCTGCAGAGTCTGGTCGAGGCCCGAGGTGGCCGTGTCGACCAGTTCGTAGGCCACCCCGTCGGCCGTCGAGGCGATCCCTCCGTTGGTGGCGTGCACCGAACCGGTCGGCCAGGCCGCGGTGATGCGGGCCACCGGACTCTGGATGACCAGCCCGGTGTCGGTGAAGTCGCCGCCGCACGACGAGCCGGACAGGACGCGGTAGCGGTCGGCGTCGCCGTCCAGCACCAGGCGCACCACCCGGGTCGAGACCACGGTCCAGGGCCCCTGGATCCCGCCGACCAGCAGCAGGCCGTCGGAGAGGTAGACGGTCGTCGGGTCACTGTCGTGGGACAACAGGCGAACGCCGATCTCGACGTCGGGGACGATGGTGGGTGTCGTTCCCCCGTAGTAGTGGTCGAGGATCTGGTCTCGACCCCAGCCTTCGTCCACCGCGTAGCCGAGGGCTCCGTACTGGCCCATTCCGCGGCCGTGGCCCCATCCGCGGCCATCGACGATCACGGGGCCGTAGTCCACCGAGTAGATGGGTGGGGCGAACCGGCCGGGTATCCGCAACTGCTGGCCGATCGACAGGAGATTCGCATCGGTGATTCCGTTGGCCTCCATGAGGGCAGGCACCGTCACCCCGTGCACCGCGGCGATGGCCGACAGACTGTCTCCGGACCGCACGGTCACGATCAGCGGTGGCAGGGTGGTGGCCGGCGGCATCGAACCCGGAATGGTCAGTTGCTGGCCCACCGAGAGCCGATCCGGGTCGGTCAGGTCGTTGGCGTTCATGAGGGCCGAGACCGACACCCCGTGCACCGAGGCGATGGCCGACAGGCTGTCCCCGGGTTGGACGGTCACCACGACCGGTCCGGTGGGGGTCACCGGCCGGGTGGCACCTGGCACCAGCAGCTCCTGGCCGACGTGCACCGTGTCGGGATCGACGATGTTGTTGGCCTGGATCAACGCCGAGAGGGTCACGCCGTACTCCGCAGCGATGCCCGACAGGCTGTCGCCGCGCTGCACCACCACGACCATGGTGGGGAGGGTCGTCGGGGTGGCGCCCGGGCCGGGGATGACCAGTCGTTGGCCCATGAAGAGCCGGTCGGCGTCAACAATGCCGTTGGCCGACATGAGCGCCGACACGCTGGTGCCGTGCTCGGCGGCGATCTCCGAGAGGCTGTCACCGGCCTCCACGGTGACCACCACGTCAGCAGGTGCGGGCGACGCCGTGGCCAGCAGGGTCCCCACCAACGCCGAGACCACGACGATCGACCGGAAGCTCGCCGCCCAGAAGACCACAGGTCGGCGGGCTGGAGGTTGCTGGTCGATCGGCTGAGGGTCCACGTTGCTTTCGTACACGGGTCGTTGGACGTGTGGGAACGCCCCGTTCCGCCCGGTCAGGCGGTCATTGTAGGAGTCGGAACCGTCGTCCGAGGAGCACCGACATGGCGACCATCGAGGTGGACACGGTGGCAAGCAACGCCAGCTCCACCCGGAGGAACAGATCGCTCCCGACGGCCAGCACCATCGGAAAGGCCAGCAGGCCGACCAACCAGGCCATGGCCATCCGGCCCTGCCAACGGAGGGCGATCAGCGCTTGGGCCAGACACAGCACCACCATCAGTACGGCGCTGGAACTGGCCAGCAGGACCATGTCCCGACGGTCGACGGCGAACTCGGCTCCGAAGGCCAGCTCTACGACCCTGTGGCCGATCAGGCCACAGGCCACCACGGCGGCCAGCCCGAGGAATCCGACGAGAGCCAGAAGTCGACCCAGCACGTGGCGGAACTCGTCGAACCTGCGATCGGCGGCCAAAGCCGAGAGTCTGGGCAGCAGGGAAGCCTGCACAGCCTGGAAGAAGAACAACGGCACCCGGGCCACCAGAAGGGCGTTGAGGAACCGACCCGCCTCGTGGCCTTCGGACGGTCCGGCCAGCAACTCGACGGCTAGGGGGCTGACGTTGAGCACGATGGCCGTAGACACAGAGGCCACCAGCAGGGCACCCATGGCGGGGGCCAGGGCTGCCAGGCCACCCCGACGGTTGACGGTCCCTTCGGCTACCGGGGCCGGCCCGACCTCGGCAGCCGGGTCCGGGCGCGGAGCGCCGTCCGACCGTCGACCGGCCAACGCGGCGGCCACCCCCAGGAACGGCGCACCGCCGATAGCCAGGCCGTAGATCGCCACCTCGTCGGTCAGCACCAGGCCGAGCACACCCACCAGGACCAGGCGGCCGACGCCGTCTCCGATGAAGTAGCGGGCGTAACCGCCGAATCGGTTCAGGCCGGCCAGCATGCCGCGGGCCAGGTGACCGGCTCCCAGGCCGACCAGCACCAGCAGGAGGCCTACCAGCAGCACCCCGTGGCCGGCAAAAAGGCCGTCGACCATCCAGGGTGCGGCCACCAGCGCCACCACGACAAGGCCCAAGGCCAGTGAGCCGCCCATGATGGCGGCCGGCCCGACGACCAGGCGGGGCGGATCTGCGGGATGGCTGGCGATGACCCGGGTCGTCTCCTGTTCCAACGGCTGGAAGAACCCCGGACCGAGCAGGAAGCTCAGCGCCCACAGAAGTCCGACCGGCGAGTACGCCTCGGCACCAAGGTCACGTGACGCCAGGGTGATGAACGTGTATGCGGTAAGGCCGTTCACGACTAGGCCGCCACCGACGGCCACGGTGCCCTCAGGGAGCCGATCCAGGACGCGCCTCATCGGCCGGGTAGGTACGTGTCGGCCATGTGGCTAACGGCCGACGCCCTCGAACCCGCAGCCCAACTCGCGCCACGGCCCGGGCGGGAGGAGGTTGCGGGTGTCGACCACGGCCCGACGGGCCATCACGTCGACCACCGCCACCGGGTCGACCGAGACGAATGACGGCCACTCGGTGAGCACGACCAGCACATCGGCATCCCGACAGGCCGCCACCGGGTCGTCGACCAGTTCGACGGCGTCGGGAATCGGAGGCCGCCACTCGGACACCGTGGGATCATGGGCCCGTAGTCTCGCCCCGCCAGCCAGCAGCCGCTCGACGATCTCCAGAGCCGGAGAATCACGGAGGTCGTCGGTGCCCGCCTTGAAGGTGAGCCCCCAGACGGCCACCGTCCGACCCTCCAGGTCTCCGCCCACGGCCCGCCGAACCTTGTCCACCATCCGTTCGAACTGCTGGAGGTTCACCTCGAGGGCACTGTCCAGGAACCGGAAGTCGTAGCCGGCCTGCCCGGCCTGGTGGATGAGGGCCCGGGAATCCTTGGGAAAGCAGCTGCCTCCCCAGCCGGGGCCGGGTCGGAGGTGACTGGCTCCGATCCGGGCGTCGTACCCGAGCCCGAGGACCACGTCGTCGATGTCGGCGCCCACCCCCTCGCAGACCGCAGCGATGGCGTTGGCGAACGAGAGCTTGGTGACGAGAAAGGCGTTGGCCGCGTACTTGATGGTCTCAGCCGACGCCGGGTCGGTGATCACCACCGGGGCGTCGACGTCGTCGTAGAGGGAGCGAACCACCTCACATGACCGCTCGTCATCGGCGCCGACCACGATCCGATCTGGCCTCAGGAAGTCAGCCACTGCGCTCCCCTCACGCAGGAACTCTGGGTTGGAGGCCACCGTGACGTCATCGCGATCCAGAAGTCGCTCCACCACCCGGGTCGTCCCCACCGGCACGGTCGACTTGTTTACGACCACGGCCCCCGGCGTCAGCAGCGGACCAAGGGACGATGCTGCTGCTTCGACGTAGGACAGGTCGACCGACCCGTCGGGAGAATGGGGCGTGGGGACGCAGAGAAAGACCACCGCACGATCAGCGACCCCTTCGGCCACATCGGTGGTGAATCGCAACCGACCGGACCCCAGGCCCTCTGCCACCAGGGCGTCCAGGCCCTCCTCCACGATCGGAACGTCTCCGGCCGACAACCGGGCCACCTTGTCGGCATCGACGTCGACACACGCCACGTCGTGCCCCAGACGGGCGAAACACGCGCCGCTGGTCAGCCCGACATAGCCGGTCCCGATGATGGCTATCGAGGTCATCGGGGCGAGTCTCGCAGCACCTGGCGCCAACCCCGACGCGCCGGTTGCCCGACGCTCCAGAAGCAGGTCAGCTTTCGTGCGGGGCAGCCACCTTCGGCATGCAGAGGCCGTCCAGTTCAGCGATCTCGATGCGGTCCCGGTTCTCCCAGGTCACTTCGAGGGACGGGTCCTTTTGCAGTCGGTACTCCCGAAACGACATGTCCATGGCGTCGAAGGCCACCAGGCGGCCGGACAGGCCCTCGCCCAGGCCGAGGATCAGCTTGATGGCCTCCAGCGCCTGGATCGAGCCGACGATGCCCGGCAGCACGCCCAGCACTCCGGCCTCGGCACAACTCGGGGCGAACTCGGCCGGGGGCGGCTCGGGGAGCATGTCCCGGTAGGTGACCCCATCCCGGGGGTCGAACACCGTGACCTGGCCCTCGAAGCGGAAGATGGAACCGTGCACCACCGGCACGCCGAGCTTCACCGAGGCGTCGTTGAGCAGGTAGCGGCTGGGGAAGTTGTCGGCTCCGTCGATCACCACGTCGTACCCGTCGAGGATGTCCATGATGTTGTCGGCGCCGAGGCGAACGTCGTAGGTGACGACGTCGACGTCCGGGTTGATCGCGGTGAGGGTCTTCTTGGCCGAGTCGACCTTGCGTTCGCCGATCCGGTCCAGGTTGTGGAGGATCTGGCGCTGGAGATTCGACTCGTCGACCACGTCCATGTCGACAATGCCGATCCGTCCCACCCCGGCGGCCGCGAGGTACAGGGCGGCCGGAGAACCCAGACCGCCGGCTCCCAGCAGCAGGACGCTGGCGTCCAGCAACTTCAGCTGGCCCTCCTCGCCCACCTCGGGCAGGAGCACGTGGCGCTGGTAGCGGTTTCGCTGGTCGGGACTCAGGGTTCGCGGGGTGCGCCAGTCGCGGCCCTCGTCCTTCCAACGGTTGAAGCCGCCGTCCATGGAGACCACGTCGGTGTAGCCCAGCTGTTGGAGGGTGTCGGCGGCGAACGCCGAGCGGACCCCGCCGGCACACATGACGACGAGTGGCTGGTCCCGGTCGTCGACCCGACTCTCGATGCTGGCCTCGAGGTTGCCCCGTGGGATGTGGACCGAGCCGGGAACCGCCCCCTGCTCGAACTCGTCGGGCTCGCGGACGTCGAGGAGGAGGTGGCCGGCTGCCAGCAACGCCTCGGCGCCCGCCGGGTCGGTCTCGGTTATCCGGGACTTAGCGTCCCGCAGGAGATCTCGAAAGGTGGCCATACCAAAATCCTACCGATCTGGTCGGGATTCGACCACCGGACGGTTCGCCGATCGCGTCATGAACCGAGGATGGTCGGCAGCAGTTCGCTGATCGACCCCCGGACCACCACTTCGGCCAGATCGTCCATGTCGGTCGGCGAACCGTTCACCACGACCACCGCCCGACCGGCCTGTACGGCCGTCGGAACCATCAGGTTCACCGGACCGACGGACAGCGTCGATCCCACGGCCAACAGGAGGTCGGCGTCGGCCGCCGCGGCCAGTGACCGGTCCAGGTCGCCCTCGAAAAGCGCCTGGCCGAAGCTCACGGTGGCCCGCTTCAACAGGCCGCCACAGAACCCCCTCGGGCACCGGGGGTCCTCCTCGCCGGAGCGAACCCGCTCCAGGACCACCTCGATGTCGTCCTGCACGCCGCACTCCAGGCACATCGACCGTCGAACCGTTCCGTGGACCTCGACGATGCGCTCCGGGTCGGTCCCGGCCATGAGGTGGAGGCCGTCCACGTTCTGGGTCACCAGCGTGTGCAACCCACCCCGCCGATCAAAGTCGACCAGCGCGCGATGCCCGACGTTCGGTTCCACTCCGTCCCACATCCCGCCGGCCATGACCCGCCAGTTGGCCTTCCGGACCTCAGGGTCGGTCAGGTACACGTCGATGCGCGATGCCTGTTCGGCCACGGGGTTCAGGGTCCACACGCCCTGCGGTCCCCGGAAGTCTGGAATACCGCTGTCCGTCGAGATGCCCGCCCCGGTCAGCACGGCTACCGATCCCGCCGCGGCGACCAGCGACGCCGCATCGATCGTCTCTTTCCCGGGCCCCTCGGATGCATCCGTCATCGGCAGATCCTCTTCGATCAGGTCAGGCCGTGAAGGACTTGGCTAGGTCGACCAACAGGCGCACACCGAAACCGGTGCCACCCCGGACCACCTCGGCATCGTCGGCGTCGGTGAACGCCGGGCCGGCGATGTCCAGATGCGCCCAGTCGATGCCCTCGGCCACGAACTCGCCGAGGATGAGCCCGGCGGTGATCGCCCCGCCGTACGGTCCACCGATGTTCTTCATGTCGGCGACCGGGGAGTCGACCATGCGGCGGTAGTCGTCGGGAAGAGGCAGGCGCCACACTCGTTCGCCGGTCTGCGACGACGCCGCCTCGACCTGTTCGAGAAAGCCATCACCGCGACCCATCAACCCGGCGATCCTCGGACCGAGGGCGACCATGCAGGCGCCGGTGAGCGTGGCCAGGTCGACAATGGCGTCGGGCTTCGCTTCTGAGGCCATCGACAGTGCGTCGGCCAGCACGAGACGGCCCTCGGCGTCCGTGTTGAGCACCTCGATGGTTTTGCCGTTTCGGATGGTCAGGACGTCGCCCGGTCGGGTGGCATCCCCGCCCAGCATGTTGTCGGTCATCGGGAGGTAGGCCCGGACCCGGCACCGGGGGGCCACCGTCGGCAGGGCCGACATGGCACCCACCACCGCGGCTGCACCGCCCATGTCCATCTTCATGTCCATCATTCCTTGACCGGACTTGATGGACAGCCCGCCGGCGTCGAAGGTGAGCCCCTTGCCGACCAGGGCCAGGGTGCCCTTCGGGCGGCCCTTGGGCGTGTAGGTGAGCTCGACGAAACGGGGCGGCTGGGTGGAGCCGCGGTTCACGCCGAGTAGGCCACCGAGGCGTGCGCGACGGATGGCCGCCTCGTCCAGCACCTTGACGGTCAGCCCCCGGTCGCGGGCCATGCGTCGCACCCGATTGGCGAACTTCGGCGCTGTCAGGCTGCCGCCCGGTTCGTTGACCAGGTCGCGGGCCAGCACCACGCCACCGACAACCGCTTCGGCCCGTTCCATCGACGTCTTCACGCCCGCCGCGGTGCTTCCCACGAGTGACACCCGGGCGAGTCGGTCCGATACCGGTCCCTTGTCGTCTGCCGATCGGTAGCCGAACCGGTAAAGGGCCAAGGTCAGACCCTCGACCACCGCGGCAACACCGTCAGCCTCGGTCAGTTCGTTAGTGGTGGCCACCACCGATGCCAGGTCGGTGGCCAGTGATCGACGAGTCCGTGCGGCACGACCCAGCGCGGCAGCTGCCCGTCGGAGTCCGTCCGTGCCCAGTTCGTCGGTGACGCCGAGGCCCACGGCAGCTACCAGACGGCCGTCGGACGGCACCACCTGGACCTGCCCGGCCTTGGCCTCGAAACCGAGACGACCCAGATCCGCTCGATCGAGGCCGGACGGCAGTGGGTCTCCATCGGCCAGCCGTTCGATGGTTATTCCGTGGGCCACCACCTCGGCCCGAGCGGGAGCGCGACGGGCCGTGGAGAACTGGGGGGGCGTGAACGTGACGGTCATGGTCTTCCTCGGGGAATCGGGTCGGGGCGAATGTCAGTCGGGCGTGGAGCGGCCCTCGATCGAGCGGCCTTCAATGGAGCGGACAGTGAGCGAACCGCCCGCCGCGCTGTCGGCCTCGTGCCACCGGGCCAGAGTCCACAGGAGGTCGGAGAGGCGGTTGAGGTACGGCACTACCGACGACCCCTCGACGCTGGCCGACAGGGCCGAGCGTTCGGCACGGCGGCACACCGTGCGGGCCACGTCGAGCCGGGCCGACACCTCGTCTTCGCCGGGCGCCACGAACTCGGTCGGCGGTTCGAACCGCTCCGACACGTCGTCAATGAGCTCTTCCAACGCTGTGACCATGTCCGTCGTGGGTCGCGACCCCGACTCGCCCAGTTGGACGATCTTCTCGGGATTGCAGGCCAGTTCGGCCATGACCAGCCAGAGGTCCCGCTCCAGGCCGACGAGGATGGCGCCCATCTCCGGGCCGGAGGCCGCCCGGGCCAGCCCGATGGCCGCCTGGGCCTCGTCTACGTCGCCGTAGGCCATGGGCGCCAGAGAGTTCTTGGCCACCCGCCCGCCGTACAGCAGGCCTGTCGTGCCGTCGTCGCCTTGCCGGGTGTACACGCGTGTTTCGGTCATCAGGTCGCGAACCCTACCGGTCGGGCTGTTTCCCCAGAAGAGATGCGGCACCTCAGGAGAGGACAGCCCGTGCCACCAGGTCCATGCCAAAGGCGGTGAGGATGGCCAGGTACAACAGCCCGGTGGCCGCCATGACCGCCGAGTACTGGCGCTCCCGCAGGGCGGCCCGGGTGGCCACCACGAGGGCCAACGTTCCCACCGTCGACGCCACCCAGAACCATCCCAGGAGGCCGTTGTATCCGTCGGCGATGGTGCCGTTCAACACCGAAACCATGCCGGTCGGCCACAACAGGACGGCCAGCTCGAATGGCCATACCAGACCCGTCCACCAGACCAGTTCGATCAACGGTCCGCGGGCCAGGCCGGGCTGTACCAGGTACCAGTGGCCGAGGAGCATGGCGTCGCTTACCGCGCCGAGGAACACGGCCCCCACCAGCATCCGGGCCACCGACAGGGCGGCCGGATCACCAGCAGCCAGGCCGGCCGCCACCAGGCCGACCAACCCGACCAACGGCGCCACAAGATCGAGGTGCGGTGGAAACTCGGGGCCGTCGTCGAACACTCGGGCATCCCGGTCGATCCCGGTCATCTCGGCCACCCGGGCTGTTCGGCGCTCCTCGAGGCCGCGCTGGCCGGACACTCCGGCATGTCGACGCACCACCGAGATGACCATGGCCACCGTGGTGGCCAGCACCACGCCGGTGCCCGCCACCTCCCGCACCGGCTGCGGATCGAGCAGTAGCCCCACGACCACCGATCCGGCGGCCATCAACCCGAAGGTGATGCGCATCGTCCAGCCGTAGCCGATGCCCACCTCGCGGCGTCGCCCGGTCACCCACAGGAAGAACAGTCCGCCGGTGGCCCACTGCAGCAGCACGCTCGCCGCGTCGAGGTCGATCACCGGTCGGCCGTGCTGGTTACCGTCAACCGTCGACCACGGCCAGCCCGTGGTCGATCCGGTTCAGCGGGTCCGGGCCGTCTTCGGTGGCCACCACGATGTCCTCAAGGCGGGCGCCCCACACGCCGGGCACGTAGATCCCCGGCTCGACCGAGAAGGCGTGGCCGGGAGCCAGGGGCAGGTCGTTGCCCGCCACCATGTTGGGATGCTCGTGGGCCTCGACCCCGATGCCGTGGCCGGTGCGGTGCACGAAGAACTCGCCGTACCCGGCGTCGTCGATGACCTTCCGGGCCGCAGCGTCGACCTCGGCGCACGGCGTACCCACCGTGGCTGCGGCCACGCCCGCTGCATGGGAGGAATGCAGTACCTCGTACAACTCGGCGAACCCGCTGGCCGGCGGTCCAACGTGGACGCAGCGGGTGATGTCGGAGCAGTAGCCCACCCCGTCGGGCCCGGCCATCGTCCCACCGATGTCGAACAGGACCGATTCACCAACGCGGATGACCCGGTCACCCGCCTCGTGGTGCGGGCTGGCCGCGTTGGGGCCCGTCGCCACGATGGTGAAATTCACCCGCTGGTGGCCCTCGTCAATGATTTGGCGGGCGATCTGGGCGGCCACGTCGGCTTCGGTCCGCCCCACGAGGGGCATCTTGCCGGCCTGGACGTCGGCCAGGATCCGGTCGACGGCAGCCGCTGCGTTGCGCAGGGCATCGATCTCAGCGGCGTCCTTGACCATCCGTATGGGCGCCGTTACCTCCGACGCCCTACCTAGTTGGAGGTCGGGACAGGCGGCCAGCAGGTCCACGGCGAAGCCGGCCCACATCTGGTCGCCCACCGCGGCCGTGCCGACGCCGGCCAGATGGTCGGCCACCAGGGCGATCGGGTCCTCGCCGTCACGCCATGTGACCATGTCGAACACTTCGGGCCGTTCCACGACCCGGGGCGCCTCGAGGTGGGGTACGACGAGGGTGGCGTCGCCGTCACGGGGCACCACCAGCATGGTGAGGCGCTCCAGGGGCATGGCCTCGTACCCACAGAAGTACGGCAGGTCGGCACCGACGGACAGGAGGAGGACGTCGACTCCCCGGTCAACCATGGAAGCCCGGACCCGGGCGAGGCGCTGCTGGAACACTCGGTCAGGTTATGGGGCGAGATCGGGGGCAGCGCCCGTCGGCCCCGTTCACCAAGCGATCAGCGTCCGACCGACAGGGCCACGGGAACCGGTCCGCCCGCCGCCCGAGTCGCCTGGGCCGCCTGCCGTGCGTGGTAGCTGGACCGGGTGAGCGGGCCGGCCTCCACGTGACCGATGCCCAGCGCCGCCCCCACGTCGCTCCAGCGGTCGAATGCGTCAGGCTCGACCCACCGGTCGACGGGCAGGTGGGTGGTGGTCGGCCGAAGGTACTGCCCGATGGTCACGATGTCGCATCCCACGGCGGCTAGGTCGGCCAGGCACCCGTCGACCTCCTCGTCGGTCTCGCCGATCCCCACCATGATCGACGACTTGGTGGTCAGACCGGAGGCTCCGGCCCGGGCCAGAACCGAGAGACTCCGGGCGTACGACGCCGACGGGCGGACGCTCCTCTGCAAGCGAGCCACGGTCTCCACGTTGTGGTTCAACACGTCGGGCCGGGCGTCGAAGATTTTCGAGAGCGCCTCGACGTCACCCCGACAGTCGGGGATCAAGACCTCTACGGCCGTCGACGGACTGGCTCCGCGGATGGCCTCGATGGTGGCCACGAAGGCGCCGGCCCCGTGGTCAGCCAGGTCGTCACGGGCCACCGCAGTGACCACCGCGTGGGCCAGCCCCATCTCGACGACCGCCTCGGCCACCCGACGCGGCTCGTCGGGATCGGGCGCGTCGGGCCTTCGGGTGTCGACGAGGCAGAAGCCGCAGGCCCGAGTGCAACGTTCACCGTTGATCATGAAGGTGGCCGTGCCGTCGTTCCAGCACTCGGAGATATTCGGACAGCCCGCCTCCTCGCATACCGTGGTCAGTCCCTGGTCGCGCATCAACGACTTCAGACGTCGGTAGCCGGGGCCGACATCCAACGGCACCCGCATCCACGACGGCTTGCGGCCCACCCGTCCGCCGACCGGGGCAGGAATTTCACCGGGCCCCGCCCCTCGACTGAACGGACTGAGATCCCCGTCTCGTTCACCGTTGACGGCCTCCCCATCTACGGGTTTCCCGGCGAACCGGCGCCACGCCACGTCGGCCCGATCGACCGGGCCCGCCGCCCACTGCTCGATCGCCCGAGCCGCCACCCGGTCCACCACCTCGGCCATGGTCACGTCGATCCCCTCGGCAGCCAGGGAGGTGACCCCAAACTCGGTGATTCCACACGGCACCATCCGATCGAAGTGGGTCAAGTCGGGCGCCACGTTCAGGGCGAAGCCGTGCATGGTCCGACTCCGGGTGAGTTTCACGCCAATGGCCGCCACCTTGCGGGGCCGGGGTCCGGCAGGCTCCACCCACACCCCCGGGTAGCGGTCGAGGCGACCGACGTCGGTCAGGCCCAGATCACGACACACCGCCATGACCACCTCCTCCACGGACGCCACGTACGCCGCTGTGTCGGCCATCCCACCTCCCCGCTTGCCCGCCAGGTGGAGCATCGGGTAGCCGACCAGTTGGCCGGGTCCGTGGTACGTGATGTCGCCGCCCCGGTCGGCCTGCACCACCTCGGCGTCGATCTCGTTCGCTGGAGCCAGAAGGTGGTCGAGAGTGGCCCGCAGGCCGAGCGTGTAGACGGCGTGGTGTTCCAGCAGGAGCAGGTGGTCCTGGGGTGCAGTCGGTTCCTCGGCATGGATCCGCTGTTGAAGGGCCAGCGCATCGCGGTAGCGGACCCGTCCCAGCCAGCGGACGCGAAACGGCCTGGTGGTGGTCACCGGTCGGCGCCGACCGCCCATCGAGCGGCCCAGTCGGCTCCCTCCAGGGTCCGCTTCATTGACCGGAGGAAGGCCGCCGCGTAGGCCCCGTCAAATGCCCGGTGGTCCCAGGCAAGGGCCAGCACACCCATCGATCGGGCTTCGATCGACTCGTGCCCGTCATCGTCGACGACCACCGCGGGACGTCGGGCGATGCCGTCCGTCGAGAGGATGGCCACCTGAGGTTGGTTGATGATCGGGAACTGGAACAGCGTGCCGTACTGCCCGGGGTTGGTCACCGTGAACGTCCCGCCGGCCAGGTCGTCGGGGACCAACGACCGGCTACGGGCCCGGGTGGCCACGTCGACGATCGAACGTGCCACGTCCTGGATGGATCGCTCGTCCACACCCCGTACCACCGGTGCCACCAACCCCTCGAAGTCCAGATCGACGGCCACCGCGAGGTTGACGGTGCCGTGCACGATGAGTTCGTCGTCCCCCACCGAGGCGTTGAGCCGCGGAAATTCGGCCAGGGCTCCACACAGGGCCGACACGATGAACGGCAGGTAGGTGAGGCTGGTGCCCTCGGCAGCACGCCACGCGTCCTTTTCGGCCAGCCGGACGACGTCGACCGCCGTGTAGTCGACCTCCATGGCGGTGAGCACATGGGGCGACGTGGCCTTGGACGCCACCATGTGGCGCGCCGTGGCCCGACGGATCCCGTCGAACGGCTCGGCCCGGCCGGGGTTGTCCCGAAGGAACCTCTCCACGTCAGCCCGGGTGATGCGCCCGGCCACCCCCGTCCCCGTCACCCGGACCGGATCCACCCCATGCTCGGACAACAACCTCCGTACCACCGGACTCAATAGCAGTCCGCTCCCACGACTGCCTCCAGACCCCCGGCTCCCGGCTGACCCCGATGCCCCCACCCCGGTCGACCCAGGCGGCGCGACAACCCCGCCCAGTCCACCACCGGTGTCGGCTGCCGATGATCCCGACGACGACACCGGTTCGGTCGATGTCATTGGGGAAGACACAGCGGCCGGGCCGGTGGCGACGTCCGAAACCGCCCCGGGTGCAGCAGCGGTGGAGCCAGCGGGATCGACACGGCAGAGGAGCGCTCCGACGGCGACAAGCGCTCCCTCGCCGGCCACGATTTCGGCCAGCACACCAGCCAGCGGGGACGGCACCTCCGAGTCGACCTTGTCGGTGGAAACCTCGTACAGAGGCTGGTCGACGGCCACCGAGTCACCGACGCCCACGAACCAGCGGGTAATGGTCCCCTCGGTGATCGTCTCACCGAGTTGCGGAAGGAAGACGTCGGCCATGTCGATCGGTCCGCTGATCAGCCGTGAAGGGCGCGGCCGGTCAGCGACAGCACCGTCTCGCCGAAGAGTTCGCTGAGGGTCGGGTGGGGTTGGATGAAGGTCGCCACCTCGTCGACCGTGGCCTCCCAGTTGACGGCCAGATAGCCCTGTCCGAGTTGCTCGGTGACCCATGGTCCGACCATGTGGACGCCCAGGATCCGTCCCGCCCGGCCGTCGGCGTCCTTCTCGGCCACCACCTTCACCAGACCCTCGGTCTCACCCACGATCAAGGCCCGGCCGTTGGAGACGTACCGGTGGCTGCTCACCACCACGTCGTGGCCGGCGGCGATCGCCCCGGCTTCGGTCAGCCCGGCGAATGCCACCTCCGGGTGGGTGTAGATGCACCACGGCACGGTAGACGGGTCGATGGGCTTCGGCGATTCGCCCAGCAGGTCGCCCACCACGAACATGCCCTCGGCGAAGCCCACATGGGCCAGCTGCGGCGTGGCCACCACGTCACCCACCGCATAGACGCCGGGCTCCCCGGTGCGAAGTCGATCGTCCACCTCCACGAAACCGCGCTCGTCGACGACGACCCTGGTGCCGACCAGGCCCGCTGAGTCTCCGCGTGGCCGACGACCCACCGAGACCACTACCAAGTCCACCTCCAAATCGATCGACTCATCGTCGGAGTCGATCGGCCCGTGGCTCACGACGGTGGCTCCGTTGTCCGTCGGCCGGTGGCCGTGCACCGCTGTCCCGACGTGGACGTCGATCTTGCGCCGACGGAAGGACCGACGGATGGCCGTGGCCACGTCGGCATCGCATCCCACCAGGATCTCCGGGGCAGCCTCCAGCAGCGTGACGTCCGACCCGTAGTCCGAGAGCATCGAAGCAAACTCACAGCCGATGGCCCCGCCACCGATGACGGCCACCCGGGCGGGCACCCGGTCGATGGACAGCAGCTCGTCGCTGGTCACCACGAGGGTGCCGTCGATCTCGAAGCCGGGGATGGTGCGGGGCGATGACCCGGTGGCCAGCACGATGTGCTCAGCCACCACCAGGGTGGGGTCGCCCTCACCGTGGTCGATGGACACGACGTGGGCGGCACTCAATCGACCGGTCCCGTCATAGACGGTGACGTCCCGGCCTTTCAGGAGCGACGCCACTCCCTTGGCCAACCCATCGATGACCTTCTGCTTGCGGACCTGGCTCACCGTCAGGTCGACGACCGGTTCGTGTTCACCGGCCCCGGGGATGCCTACCCCGAAGGTGGCCGCGTCGCGGACGGTTCGCAGCACGGAGGCCGTCTCCAGCAGTTCCTTGGCCGGAATGCACCCGACGTGAAGGCAGGTGCCACCCAGCAGGTGTTCCTCGACCAGGCCGACGTCGAGGCCGGCAGCTGCGCCGTACAGGGCCGCCGCGTAGCCCGCCGGGCCACCACCGACGACAACGAGGTCGTGCTGAACCAGCGACGACCCACCGAGGCCCAGAACCAGGGGTCGGGTCACCGGGCCACCACCACCTGCACGGTGAAGGCCACCAGGAGAGCCATGCCACACAGGAGTGCCGAGATGATCAACATCCTCGTGCTCATGGCGGCGACGGTACCCCGCCTAGGGTCTCAGCGTGAGACGAGATGTCGGCATCTTCGTGGCCCTGACCCTCCTCGCTGCCGCCTGCACATCCGGATCCCACGACACTGCGCCAGCTACCGATGTCGGGGCGGTCTCGGAGTCGTCTCGGACGTCCGAGTCAGAACCCGTGCCGTACGAGATTCCGGTCGAGCTGGAGTTCACGGCCACCCTGGTAGGCGGCGAGCCGTTCGATGGAACCAGCGTGGCCGGCCAAGACGTCTTGTTCTGGTTCTGGACACCCACGTGAGTGACGTGTCGAAGGGAGAGGTCGGCGGTCGTCGAACTGAGCACCATTCCGGGCGTCACCGTCATCGGCGTCTCCACCATTCCCGCTGACCGGATGGACTTGGCGACGGAGACGGTCGCCGAGTGGGGTATCACCGGATTTCCCAACATCGCCGACGACGGCGAGGTGCATCTCCGGTTCGGGATCGTGGGCCACCCGGCGGCAGTGGCCATTAGCGCCGGCGGGTCACTGGTAACCGACGTCAGCGAACTTGACGTGCAGGATGCCCTCAACCTGATCGACCGGGCTCGTTCCCGCGACACCTGATCCCCGACACCTGCAACCCAACCCGTATCCTGAGCGGACCCGATCTCGCCCGGCCGACGCGCCGGGCATGCCCAGGAGCGACCATGCCCGGTTCCGACAGCACCAGAACCCTCAGCGAACCGAGGACCCTCAGCCAAAAAGTCTGGGACCGCCATGTCGTTCGGGCCGCCGACGGCCAACCCGACCTGCTGTTCATCGACCTCCACCTGGTCCACGAGGTCACCTCCCCGCAGGCCTTCGACGGGCTCCGCATGGCCGGACGCCGGGTCCGCCACCCGGAGCTGACGGTTGCCACCGAGGACCACAACGTCCCCACCGCAGACATCGACCAGCCCATCGCCGATCCGGTGAGCCGTGTCCAGATCGAGACCCTGCGGGCCAACTGCGACGAGTTCGGGGTGAAGAACTACCCGATGGGCGACCCCGGCCAGGGCATCGTCCATGTCATCGGCCCTGAAAAGGGCCTCACCCTGCCGGGCATGACGGTGGTGTGCGGCGACAGCCACACCAGCACCCACGGGGCATTCGGTGCCCTGGCCTTTGGTATCGGGACCAGCGAGGTGGAACACGTCCTGGCCACCCAGACCCTCCCCCAGCAACGCCCGGGCACCCTGGCGGTGACCGTGGACGGCACGCTTCCCGAAGGTTCCACGGCCAAGGACGTGATCTTGGCCATCGTCGGGCGACTGGGTACAGGCGGCGGTATCGGTTCGGTCATCGAGTACCGGGGCGAGGTGATCCGGAACCTCTCCATGGAGGGACGGATGACGGTGTGCAACATGTCCATCGAAGCGGGCGCCAAGGCCGGCCTGATCGCCCCCGACGACACCACCTTCGAGTATCTGGCCGGGCGCCCCCACGCCCCGGCGGGCGCTGCCTGGGACGCCGCAGTGTCCGACTGGCGAACGCTGGTCACCGACGAGGGCGCCACCTTCGACCATGAGATCGTGCTCGATGGCGCCGAGATCACCCCCCAGGTCTCGTGGGGGACCAACCCGGGCCAGGTCATGCGTATGGACGGCAACGTCCCCGACCCGTCCTCGTTCGACGAACCCAGTCAACAGGAATCAGCGGCTCGAGCACTCGACTACATGGGCCTCACCGCCGGCACGCCGATTCGTGACGTGGCCGTCGACACGGTGTTCATCGGCTCGTGCACCAACAGCCGCATCGAGGACCTCCGTGCGGCCGCCGAGGTGGTCCGGGGCCGCAAGGTGAAGGACGGCATCCGAACCCTGGTCGTGCCCGGCTCGTGGGTCGTCAAGGACCAGGCCGAGGCCGAAGGTCTGCCCGAGGTGTTCATCGAGGCCGGGTTTGACTGGCGGGAACCCGGCTGTTCGATGTGCCTGGCCATGAACCCCGACAAGTTGGTGGCCGGCGAACGCTGCGCCAGCACCAGCAACCGCAACTTCGAGGGCCGCCAGGGCCGGGGCGGTCGCACCCATCTGGTCTCGCCGGCCGTCGCCGCGGCCACCGCCATAGCCGGCACGTTCGCCTCGCCGGCCGACCTGGCCTGACCCGGAACAAGAAGGGAGCACGACCATGGAAGCTGTACAGATCGTCTCGGGCACCGCGGTGCCACTGCGTCGCTCCGATGTGGATACCGACCAGATCATCCCCAGCGACTGGCTCAAGCGGGTGGAACGCACCGGTTTCGACAAGGGCCTGTTCTCCGAATGGCGCGACGACCGGAACTTCGTGTTGAACGACGAGCGCTACTCCGAGGCCGTCGTTCTGGTGGCCGGCCCCAACTTTGGGACGGGCTCGTCACGCGAGCACGCCGTGTGGGCCATCCAGCAGTACGGATTCGGTGCCGTGGTCTCGCCCCGGTTCGCCGACATCTTCCGTAACAACTGCACCAAGAACGGCCTGGTGCCGGTCCAGGTGTCCGATGAGGTGGGCGCCGCCCTGCTCGACGCCGTGGAGGCCGACCCCGATCTGGTCATCACCGTGGACGTGGCCGCTCTGACGCTTGAAGCACCGGATGCCGGGATCTCGTGCTCGTTTCCGCTGGAACCCTCCACCCGGGAGCGGTTCCTCGAGGGACTCGATGACATCGGCATCTCTCTGCGCCACGAAGCCGACATCGAGGGCTACGAGACCACTCGCCCGGCATGGCTGCCCACTACGGCGTGACCCACCCACACCCCACCGGGCGCCTCCTAGGCGCCGTCCTGGCCCCCCTGATGATGGTGCTGCTGGCCGGCGCGTGTGCACAGGACCCCGAAGGTCCCGGCCTTTCCGGCGGCCGCACCACAACCACCGGGGCGGTCGACGTGTCGGGCACCGAGTTGACGGCCGGCCTCGTCGCCTTCACGGCGTGTGACGAGTTGCTGGTCCATCTGCAGGCTGAGGCCGACGAACGGGTCGGCCCCTACGGCCTGAGTGGGGGCCGGTACGGCGGCCCGGTGATGCTGGAGGCGGTGGCCCTGGCCGAAGACTCGATGGGTGACGGGGCCGCGACGTCCAGCCTCCGGACCGCCGACCAGACTCTCGTCGAAGGGCAGGACTACTCGGGTACCAACGTCCAGGAACTGGGCATCGACGAACCTGACCTCATCAAGACCGACGGCCGTCGGATCCTTGTCATCGAGGACGATCGACTCCACCACGTGTCGGTGGCAGGCGGCACTGCGACGTTGACCGACTCCCTTCGCATCAAGGGTCACTGGAGCCGCCAGATGCTCCTGTCCGGCGATCGGGCCCTGCTCATCGCCGATACGCACGTCGACGGGGATCCCGAACTACGGCCGGCCTTCTCCAGCCTCGTGCCCGAGGGGGGATGGCGATCGCTGACCAGCCTCATCGAGGTCGACCTGTCGGATCCGACCGACCTGAAGATCGCCAACGTGCTCACCGTCGAGGGCTACCACGTGTCCACCCGTGTGGTCGGCGGCTCGGCCCGAGTGGTCGTCTCCACACCGCCCGACGAACTGCCCTTCGTGTACCCGCAGAACTCCAACGGCGAGGAGCGGGCTCGCCGCTTCAACCGGGAGGTGGTGGCCGAGACCACCCTGGCCGACTGGATGCCCGACTTCGTCCTGGAGTCGGCCGACGGGACGGTGGTCGAGGGGCCGCTGCACGAGTGCACCGACGTGTCCCGTCCCACCACCTTCGCCGGCCTCTCGACCCTGTCGGTACTCACCGTTCCACTGGTCGAACCGCTGTCCCGACCCGCCACGACCGCCGTGCTGGCCGAGGGGTCGACCGTCTACTCCGGCAACCAGCACCTCTACGTGTCGACCAACGCCTGGGTGGATCCCGACGCGCTGGCCGACGACCAGCAGCGTTCCTGGTGGGATCGCAACTGGGACACGGCCATCCACCAGTTCGACGTTTCCGGTCCGACGCAGGCCGCCTACACCGGCTCGGGCGAGGTCCCCGGCCACCTGCTGAACCAGTTCTCCATGTCTGAACACGACGGACACCTACGGGTGGCCTCGACCACCGGGGGCCCGTGGCGCTTCGACGAGGACGCCGAGTCGATGGTGTCGGTCCTAGCCCGACGCGATGGCGCGCTGGAAGTGGTCGGGCAGGTGGGCGACATGGGTCGCGGCGAGCGGATCTTCGCCGTGCGATACGTGGGCGACGTGGCCTACGTGGTCACGTTCCGCCAGACCGACCCCTTCTACACCGTCGACCTGTCGGACCCCACGGATCCACGAGTGCGCGGCGAGCTGAAGATCACCGGCTACTCCGGCTACCTCCACCCCGTGGGACCGGACCGGATCCTGGGCATCGGCCAGGAGGCCACCGACGAGGGACGGACCACCGGCACCAAGGTCACCCTGTTCGACGTGTCGGATCTGGACGCCCCCGTCGACCTGGCCACCTGGTCGCCGGGAGGCGGACACAGCGGGGCCGAATGGGACCACCACGCCTTCCTTTGGTGGGACGGTCGGGCCGTCCTGCCATTCGAAGACTGGCGGAACGACGAGCACGGCGCGGTCGTGCTGCGGGTGTCTGATTCCGACATCACCGAAGAGGGTCGCATCGACCACCGCGACGCCGAGATGGTCGAACCCGTGCCCCCGTGCCCCGTGGTATCGACAGTCGACGGCGACGTTCCGGTGGTCATGGTCTGCGACCCGGGCGCCCCCACGTCGATGCGTGGCCACTGGTGTGAGCCGCTGCCACGCGAGGAATCCAAGTGGTGGGCCGAGGAGTTCGGGGTCGATCCGGAAACGCTTCCCCCCGACCGCGACGTCGTGGTGTGCTGGCCCGACGGCGGCAACGTCCGACCCATCCAACGCACGTTGGTGATCGGCGACAGTCTCTGGTCCTACTCGTGGCAGCGCGTCCAGGAGAACGAACTGGACGGCCTGGAGCGCCGCCAGGTCGTCACCCTCGGCTGACCCGGGGCCTGAACCGGATCAGGCCTCCAGCACGGCGAACGACCCCTGCAGCACGGCTACCGGCCGCTCGTCTCCGTCGACGGTGACCCTGCACTCCAGATGCACGATTCGCCGTCCAGCCCTGATTACCGAAGCTCTGGCGACCAGTCGTCCTCCTGGGATGGGCCGCAGGTAGCGGACCGATACCTCGATCGAGGCACAGATCTGCCCGTCATCCAGCGCCGCCATCGTGGCCCGACCCATGGCCGTGTCGGCCAGGGTGAAGACGACCCCACCGTGCACGATCCCGTTCGGATTGAGGTGCCGGTCGTCCACGTCCAGGAACGCGACGGCGGCGCCGTCCGAGCCATCCCCGATGTCGAAGTCGAGGAACGACCGGAGGGGAAACACGTCGTAGCCCTCCGCACCGGTATCGACCGCCATGGGCCGCAACCTAACGGTCCCCCCACCGTGGCGGTGGGCTGGCCGAGGCTGCTCAGCCGATGTGGCCGGGTCGGTCCACGGCGTTCGGATCCTCCCCGGACTCGCGGATCCGAGCGATCTTGTTGAGGGCACCGATGAACGCCCGGGCCGATGCCTCGACCACATCGGTGGAGAGGCCCCGCCCCGAGACCTTCACGCCCTCGACGCTCTCGAAGGTGAGGGCCACGTCGGCCAGCGCGTCGACACCCCCGGTCACCGAGGTGACGTTGTAGTCGGTCATCCGCCCCTTGGCGCCAGTGGCCAACTTGACCGCCGAACAGGAGGCGTCGACCATGCCATCGCCCTCACAGGTGACAGCGACCTCATCGCCGGCCACCCGCATGACCAGATCGGCCGTCGGGGTACTTGCGGTGCCTCCGCTGACGTCGAGGCTCACGAACTCGTAGGCATGCTGGACGCTGCCGCCCACCTCCTCGATGGCCAGCGCCTCGAGATCCGCGTCGCTGAGCTGCACCTTGCGGTCGGCCAGTTCCTTGAACCGGGTGAACGCTGAGTTCAGCGCGTCGCCGTGGATGTCGTGGCCCAGTTTCTGGAGGGCGTCACGGAAGGCGGCACGCCCTGAGTGCTTCCCGAGCACCAGTTGGCTTTCGCCCTGACCCACGGCGGCCGGGTCCATGATCTCGTAGGTGGTCCGCTCGTTGAGCACGCCGTGCTGGTGGATCCCCGCCTCGTGGGCAAAGGCGTTGCGGCCCACCACGGCCTTGTTGTACTGCACCGGGTAGCCGGTGAGGCGGCTGACGATCCGGCTGGACTTCGCCAACTCCTCGGTCCGGATGTCCACCTCCAGGCCCGGGTAAGAATCTGGCCGGGTCCGCAGGGCCATGACGATCTCCTCCATGGCCGCGTTGCCGGCCCGCTCGCCGATGCCGTTGATCGTGCATTCAACCTGGCGGGCACCGGCCTCCACGGCGGCCAACGAGTTGGCCACGGCCAGGCCGAGGTCGTTGTGGCAGTGGGTCGAGATCACATAGTCACCGCTGACCCGCTCCCGGATCGCACGGATGCGCTCGGACCACTCCAGCGGGGTGGCGAAGCCGACAGTGTCGGGGATGTTCAGCGTGCCCGCTCCGGAGTCGACCGCCGCCTGGAGCACGTCGCACATGAAATCGAAGTCCGACCGCGAGGCATCCTCGGGGCTGAACTCGACGTCGTCGGTGTACTCCCGGGCCCGACCGACCGCCGAAATGGCCTCGGCCAGCACCTGGGCGGGGCTCATCTTGAGCTTGTGCTCCATGTGGGTGGGGCTCGTGGCGATGAACGTGTGGATGCGACGATTGGTCGCCGGCTCGATGGCCTCCCAGCACCGGTCGATGTCCTTGTGGGCGGTGCGCGACAGCCCGCAGATGGTGGGACCCTCGATGGACGAGGCAATGGCGTGCACGGCCTCGAAGTCGCCCTGGCTGGCGATGGGGAAACCGGCCTCGATGTAGTCCACGCCCAGGCGGGCCAGCTGCTCGGCGATCTCCAACTTCTCACCCACGTCCAGCGAGATGCCGGGCGACTGCTCGCCGTCACGCAGCGTGGTGTCGAAGATGATCACCCGATCGGTACTGGTCCGCTCGCTCATGGTCTGCTCGCTCATGGCTTGTACTCGTTTCCGAGGGGGCGTCGTGGTGACGACCCCGTCCATCTCGTGTTCTGTCGTTTTCGTGGTGATTCTGGTAGATGCGATCGGGACCCGGCTCCCAAAAGCCCTGTCCCTGCGAAGCCCTGCCCCTGAAAAGCAGGAAACCCCCCGGCCCCGGAGGGCGCAGGAGGTTCGGGCGAACGCGTATGTGAGGCGTTCGCCCTAGGTCAGCAGCAGGAGGTTGAGGATCGGTCGCATCACCGTTCAGTGTAGACGGGGCCGCTCGACCGATTGCAACCCCATTCAGCGACCCACGGGCCACGCCAGTCCAGCAATGGGATCCAGGATCGCCACCATGGATCCATGGTGCACGATGGGCAACCCGCTGGCCCAGTTCTTTCGGTGTGCGATCCGTCGCACATGTTCCGGTCAGGTAGCCGTCTCGGTGCCCTCGCCGGGTTCAGTCGGTGACGTGGAATCCGAACCGATCGGCGAAGAAGGCCAGCTCGGCTTCCAACGCCCGGACCACGTTGGCCGCCTTTCGGAATCCGTGACCCTCGTCCGGGAACTCGATCAACTCGAAGGGCACGCCACGACTCGCCAGCGCGTCGGCCATGGCGTGGGCCTGGGCGGGAGGGACCACACGGTCCTCGGATCCCTGCAACAACAGCAAGGGCGTGGAGAGCCGGTCCACGTGGTGGATGGGCGACCGCTTCCGGTAGACGGCCTCGTCTTCGGGCCACCGCCCGACCAGTCGATCCAGATAGCGGGCCTCGAACTTGTGGGTGTCAGCGGCCAACGCGGCCAGGTCGGCCACCCCGTAGCGGCTGGCCCCCGCGGCGAAGACGTCGTGGAAGGTCAGGGCGGCCAGCACGGTGAACCCACCGGCGCTCCCGCCCCGAATGGCCAATCGGTCGCCGTCCACCCGACCGGGCGCCGGGCGACTGCTCGACGACAGGTACCGGGCCGCAGCCACGCAGTCCTCGACGTCGAGCACCCCCCATCCGCCGCGAAGCCGGTGTCGGTAGGGCCGGCCGTACCCCGTGGAGCCCCGGTAGTCGACATCAGTTACCGCGAAGCCCCGACTGGTCCAGTAGGCGATGGCCAGTTGCAGTTGGGTTCGCACCGAGCCGGTCGGCCCGCCATGGACGAGCACGATCAGCGGGGGCCGCTCGTCGACCGGCCCGTCGTGGTCGGGGCTGGTCGGCGGATACACGATGGCGTGGGCCTGCTCGTCGCCCGAGGTGGGGAACATGACCTGTTCGGGCACCGGGAGCCATCCCGGGCCGAGGCCGAGGTCACGGGGCGCCCGGATCACCTCGGAACCGGAGCGGGTGACGGCCACCAGTGCGGCCTCGGTGGTCCACGAGGCCGCTACCAGAGCCACGCCGCCGTCCAACGCGGCCAGCGACCCGATTGACGTGGCCGGTGTCCCGGTCGACAGCGGTTCGACGTCGGCGACGTTCCCCTCTGCGGCTGACCCGTCGAAGGAAAGCACGGCCAGACGGTCCACCCCGTCCTCCCGGCGGGCGAACCACACGTCGTCTCCCACCAGGGCATAGCGCGACAGTCCGAACACCCACTGGGGGGTGGCCACTTCGAAGGCCCCGGAGGTCAACTGCTCCAGCGCGTCGGTGTCTGGGGCCACCCGGTACAGGTGCCACCAGCCGTCCCGGTCGGTGACCACGTGCAGCACGCCGTCGGCCCGCCATTCCGGCTGGAAGAATGACTCTCCCGCTTCATGGGCATCTGTCTCCGAGGGAGGGTCCACCCTCCGGGCGCCGCTCAGACGAGCATCGGAAGACAGGTCCCCCAACCAGAGTTCGGTGTCGTCCCACGGCAGGTCGGGATGGTTCCACTGGATCCAGGCCAGGCAGCCGCCGTCGGGCGAGACCCGTGGCGACGACACGAAGTCGGGCCCCGAGACCAGCACCTCGACCCGCTGGGAGCCGTCCATGGCCACGGCGACCAGTTCGTTGGTCGGTTCCGAATCGGCGCCTGTCTGAGGATCCCCGATGTGGGCCTCGCGGACGCAGACGTACCACCGACCGTCCGGGGTGATCCGCCCGTCGGCGTAACGCAGGCCCCGGACAACCTCGGACTCCGGGGTGAGGATGACCGGTTCGACGTCAGGGCGACCGGGTTCCCGGCGGATTAGACGCTCATCGGAACGGTCGCTGTGCACCAGCACGCCGTCGGTCACCCACCAGGCACCGCCGCCGTATTCGTGGACCCCGGTTCGGACGTCGACCCCGGCCGGAACCGCATCGGCCACCACTCCGTCGGAACCGCGCCGGACCACCACGGTCCGCCCGCCCTCGTCGGGACGGGACTCGGCCCACCACACGCTGCTACCGAGGGTGTTCCCGTCGGGGCCGGCGTCAACGACCACCTCACCCAGCCCTGCCGCTCCATCTACCAGGAGCTCAGCGCTGATGGGCGACGGCCAGGCGCCGTAGGGCCGTATCGAGAGTTCCACCAGATCAACCGGCCAGCAGGTTGCCGATCCGGGTCAGGCCTTCGACCAGATCGTCGTCACCCAGGGCGAACGACAGTCGGGCGTAGCCGGGAGCCCCGAATGCCTCGCCCGGCACGATGGCCACCTTGGCCTCGTCGAGGATGATGGCCGCCAACGCCGACGTGGTGGTGGGGACCCGCCCACCAATCTCCCGGCCGAGGAAGGCCGTCAGGTCGGGGAAGGCGTAGAAGGCGCCTTGGGGCGTCAGCAGGTCGACCCCGTCGATGGCCCGGAGCATGTCGGTCATGGTCCGGCGGCGACGATCGAACGACGCCCGCATCTCCTCGACGGCCGTGAGGTCGCCGGAGACGGCAGCCAGCGCGGCGCGCTGGGATACGTTGGCCACGTTGCTGGTGGCGTGCGACTGGAGGTTGCCAGCCGCCTTGATCAGGTCGGTCGGTCCGATCATCCATCCGGTCCGCCATCCGGTCATGGCGTAGGTCTTGGCCACGCCGTTGATGGCTACGAAGTGGCCGTCGATCTCGGGGACGAGTGCCCGCATCGAATGATGCACGTGGTCGTCGTAGGTCAGGTGCTCGTAGATCTCGTCGGCAAACACCCAGATGCCGTGCTCGACGGCCCAACGGCCGATGGCGGTGATCTCGTCCGCCGGGTAGACGGCCCCCGTCGGGTTGGACGGAGACACGAAGAACAACGCCTTGGTGTTCGGGGTGCGGGCCGCCTCCAACTGGTCGACGGTGACTCGGAAACCCGAGTCGGTGTCGGTCGACAGGGGCACGGACGTGGCGCCGGCCAGGGCAATGGACTCCGGGTAGGTCGTCCAGTAGGGCGCCGGGAGGAGCACCTCGTCGCCGGGGTTCAGCACTGCGGCGCACGTGTTGTACACGGCGTGCTTTCCGCCGTTGGTGACGAGGATCCGTGCTGCCTCAGGGCGCCAGCCGGAGTCCCGCTCGGTCTTGTCGACCAGGGCCTCCTTGAGGGCAGGGAGGCCACCGGCCGGGGTGTACTTGTGACTGGTCGGGTCCTGACAGGCGGCCACCGCGGCGGCCACGATGTGGTCAGGCGTGGCGAAGTCCGGCTCGCCGGCACCGAACCCGATGACCGGCTCACCGGCCGCCTTCAGGGCCTTGGCCTTGGAATCGACGGCCATGGTGGCCGATTCGGCGATGGCGGTGATGCGGCGAGAAAGGCGTTCGATGCTCATGGGTCTTCCTGGGGAGGTACGGGACGGTTCCGAGACTGGGCCAGCCTGCCATCTCGAGAACCTGATCCCGACCGGATATTGCCGATCATCCGGATCTGGCGATCAGGGAGTGATGGCCGTCCGGGCGGTTGGCTCAGCAGCCTTCTGGCGTCGGGACACCCCACGTGCCACGGCAGCCAGCAGGACGTCTCGCAACTCGCCCGGCGCTACCACCTCGTCAAAGCCCAATCGGGACGCCGAGCGGTAGACGGCGTTGGCCTCAGCCTTCGCGATGGCCTCCGCGGTCGCCTCGTCGGCGCCCACCGCTTCGCCAGCGCTACGGGCACCCATGGCCCCCAGGGTCACCCCCGGGAGGGCGACCGACACTGTCTGTCCGTCAAAGGAAACCATCGACATGGCCAGGGAACCGAACCCGTAGGCCTTGCGGAGGGTGGCTTGGACCTTGACTGTGCGGGCTTGGGTCTGGGCGGCGAACATCCGGGCACCGGCCCGCAGGATCCCGGCCCGTTCCGAGGCTGTACCGGCCAACACTCCGGGGTTGTCGGTCAGGAAGACCAGCGGCAGGTGGAACGAGTCGGCCACCTGGATGAAGTGGGCCGCCTTGTCGGCGGCCGCCACGTCAATGGTGCCTGCCCGTACCGCCGGCTGGTTGGCCACCACGGCCACCGGGTCTCCCCCGAGGTGGGCCAGTCCACAGACGATGGATGCACCAAACCCGGGCTGGATCTCGACGAACTCGCCGTCGTCCATCAGGCACTCGATGACCGGCCCAATGTCGTAGCCGCGGGTGGACCGCCGGGGAATCAGGTCCACGAGTTCGTCCACGGCCCGGTGGCCGGTGTCGCCACCCTCGCGGCGCGGCGGATACGACCAGGCACTGGTCGGGAAGAACGACAGCCATGTCGCGATCCGGTTCAGGGCGTCACGATCGGACTCGGCAACGTCATGGACGAGGCCGCTGGCCACCGCCACGTCCGGACCGCCCAGTTCGTCAGCCGAGACGTCCTCGCCCAGGGCGGACTTCACCACGGGCGGCCCTGCGGTGAACACCGCGGCGTCGCGGGTCATGACCGAGTAGTCCGACAAGGGCGCCACCAGCGCACCGTGGCCGGCCGACGGACCCAGGATGCCGGTCACCAGTGGGACCCGGCCAGAGAGTCGGGCCTGCTGGTGCAGATCGGTCGGTGCACGACCCGGTTCGACACCAGTACCCGGAGGCCTGTGGCCGGCGCCCTCCAGCAACATCACCAGCGGCATCCGGTCCTGCTCGGCCAGCTCTGCAATGCGGTAACGCTTGGCCGTGCTCCCCGAGCCGATGGAACCTCCCAGCACGGTGAAGTCCTCGGCGCCGATCATGACGGGCCGGCCGTCAATGGTCCCCGATCCGGTGACGATCCCGTCGGCCGGAGCGACGTCGCCCGGGGGTTCGACCAGCGTGCCGATCTCGCGGAACGAGCCATCGTCGAGCAGGTGGTCGATCCGGGCCCGGGCGTCGAGTCGATCACCGCCATCCTTGTCACGGTGTCGGGCCAGACGATCCTTGCCACCCATGGCCCTGGCAGCCGTGCGTCGCCCGTGGAGGTCGTCGAGCAGGGGCTCCCAGGCGTCGGGGTCGGTCGTCACCAGCCCAGTCTCGCCCAGATCAGTCACAGGCCGCGAAGTAGGGGGCCAGGAACTCCCGGCCCGCCTCACCCCGGGCCTGGGAAGAGAGTCCCTGATAGGAGGTGCAGGCCCGCCGGACGAGTTCCGCTGCACCACAACCCAGTGCCTCGGCCCGCTCGGCGAACGCCTCGGCCCGGAGGAGGCGGTCCACCTCGGCGAATGGCTCGTCGGGGTCGTCCTCCATCAGGTCGGCCATCGACCGGTCACCGAGGAGGTCGAGCACCGCTTCCGCGGTGACCCGGCCGGCTTCCACCAGCCCGGCGCACGTGGTGGCCCGCCGGGGATCGGAGACCGGCTCGTCCCCGCAGCCCGTCACCAGGCCAGCCACTGAGAGGGCTACTACCGAGAGGGCGACCACCACGCGGAGTCGCCTAGTCCGGGCGGCCCCACGGTGCGTTCGGGTCATCCGGCGACGAGGAGGCCCACCACCACGAAGTGGAGCGCCACCGCGATGGTCACCAGCGTGTGCCAGACCTCGTGGTAGCCGAACACCTCGGGCGACGGATCAGGCCATCGGGCTCCCAACATCAATGCACCGCCGCTGTACAGGAGTCCCTCGGCGACCACCAGGAGCAGTTCGGTGAGGCTCAGGGCCCGGATCAGGTCGGGGGCCACCACGATGGGTACCCAGCCCAGGACGATGAACAAGGTGTTCATGAGGCCCTTCGGCGGATGAAACGGCAGCACTCGGACTCCGACGCCGACCGCGGCACCGATCCACACCGCCCAGAGCAGCAGGGTGGCCGACCGGCCATCGAGTGCGCTCAACCCGATCGGGGTGGCGCTGGCCGCGATGAGAACGAAGATCGCACCGTGGTCGATGCGGAACAGGACCTCCCACGTGGGGATCGACCAGCGGCGCAGGTGGACGAGGCTGCTGGCCGAGAACATCAACACGGCACCCATGACGAACACCGCGGCACCCGTCCGGTCGCGCCCCCCCGAAGCCGAGGCCACCAGCACGACACCTCCCGCTAGGGAGCACGGCACGGCCAATCGGTGCATGACGCCACGCCACCGTGGCCGGGGCAGGAGCAACGACCGCCGCACGGACGCCGAGACACCGGAGACGTCAGCAACCTCCACCGGGTCCGTTCCCGGTTCCTTCTTCGGTCCGGCCATCACGTTGACGAACGTAGACCGACGGGAAGCACCTGTCGTGGCAGGGCGCCGCGCGTCGGGAACCAGTTCCGGTCGCGGTCCGATCAGCTCAGGAGACGGATCCCCGCGGTGGCCAACATGGCCAGTGCCACCACGACCGCGAACGGTGCCCGGCGGATGACGGCCACGATGGCCACCGCCACTCCGGCCAGGCGGGCATCGATCACCAGGGTGGAATCGTCGGCCACCGTCATGAGCACGACGATGGCCGAGAAGAGGGCAGCCGGTAACAGCGTCGTCACCGGCGCCAGCACTGTGGCGAAGCGGTCCCCCGCCATCACCCCGGTCAACTTGGCGAGGTAGCACCCTCCGGACAGGGTGAGGATGGCCGCCCAACTCACGGCATGCCTCGGCCGCTCGTCCGGCCACGGATCGCCCGACGCTGCAACGACATCCCGACGGGGACGGCCAACGCTGCGAGGAGCATGGGCAGCCCCGCTGCTGCGACCGGTGTGGCCACCAGCGCGATGGCACCACCCAACAGGGCGGTGACCTGACCCGGACGAGTCCGCAGATGCGGGACCAGCAGCGCCACGAAGGCTGCCGGGAACGCTGCGTCCAGACCGAGCGCCCCCGGATCGTCCAACGCGCTGCCGGCCACCACGCCCAGCACCGTCCCGACGTTCCAGAAGGCGAACAGCCAGAGGCCGGTAGTCCAGAAGGCCTCCCGGGCCAGCGTCGGATCATCCTGAGCGGTGGCCATGGCCGTGGTCTCGTCGATTACAAAATGGGCCGACAAGGCCCGACGGACACGCCCACCTTGAAGCAGCGGAGCGATCGACGGTCCGTACAGGCCGTTACGGGCGCCGATCAGCAGGGCACCACCCACCGCGGCGACTGCCGTCCCGCCACCGGCCACCACCGAGAGGAGGGCGAACTGCGAGGCCCCGGTGAAGGTGAAGACCGAGAGCGCCGCGGCCTGGCCGAGCCCCAGGCCCGAGGAGTCGGCGAACACGCCGAAAGTGATCCCGATAAGGAAGCAGGCTGCAGCCAGTAGGAAGCCGTCGCGCCGGTGGGACGGCATGCGCCACAGAAGGATCGCCGAGGCGTTCACCTGCAGGGGCCCAGGCGATCCACCAGGGTGTCGACGAGGGCGCTGAGCGTCGCCGCGCAGACATCGAAGTCGACCTGTTCACCTGACGCAGGATCGACGACCTCTTCCCAGTCGCCGACCTCCACCTCGGCCAGGGCCAACGCCTCCACCCGGGCCGCCAGGTCGGCGGCATCGCCCACTGGAAGGTCACGAACCAGTCGGGGCAACGATGCCGTCCGCCCAGCCACCTCGGGGTGGTTCCGGCGAATCCAGGCCACGTGCGAGGGCTCCATGGTCACCACGAGGTCCGCATCCTCGTGGTCGGCGCCGAACTGTCGACTGCGGTGATCAGGGTCGGCCAGACCGTGGTCGGCCAGCGCGTTGCGGGTCCGCTGGCTCATGGGAAGCCCCTCAAACACCAGCGTGCCCGCACCCACGGCCCGCCAGTCGGGGGCCCGCTCGGCGAACATCGCCCGGGCCATGACCGACCGGGCAGCGTTGCCCGTGCACAGGAACAGGACGGTGGGTTGAGTCACCCGTCCCCCCGGAGGCTGCCCTCCCCGGGACGCCCTTCCTGGGAGCGGGCCGGCACGGCCACGAAGAGCGCCTCTGCCTCGGCCGTCGCCCGGTCCCCGCCGGGGGCCACGCAGCGTGCACGAGCCACCAGGCGCCGTCCGGAATGACGAACCACCCGCGCCTCGAACCGGAGGTCGACGTCGAGCGGCGTGGCGCGTCGGTAACGGATGGCCAGTCGGGCCGTGACCGTCGGCCCCATGTCAACGAGCGATGGGACTCCGCTCAGCACGTCATCGAACAGGCCGGCCAGATAACCACCGTGGAGGCGTTCCGGTGGCCCCTCCCGGCATCGGTCGAGACGGACCGAGCCCGTCACGAAAGGGCCGTCATCGTCGGATTCGCTGGACACCACCAGCGGCGGCGCCAAGGGGTTGCGGCGACCCCGGAAGAGACTGTGGTCGCCCGCTTCGGTCCGCAACCGGGCTTCCAAGTCCTCGTCGATCTCATCGACGGGAACCTCGTACCAACGGCGGCGCGCCGGACCCTCGAGCATCTGTCGGGCCTCGGACACCAACCGACGAGCCTCCAAAAGGCCGTCGACACCGGGAGCGAGGCGATTCACATCGGCGACCAGAGCCCGCACCTCGTCGGCCAGGTCGACGCCGGCCTCCCGACAGGAATCATCAGGCGACGCCGTCATCGCTGGGCCGTCATGCCGAGACCAGTCCCAGACCGTGGGCGATACGACGACGGTGGCGGCGGGCATCGCCCCACGACGCGGATAGGGCCCAGCCCCGCTTCAACCAGAGCTGCAGGTCGTATTCGATCGTGTAGCCGATGGCTCCGTGGCACTGCAGCGCCGAGCGGCAGGCGAGGTCGACGGCTTCCGATGCCAGGGCCTTGGCCATGGACGCCGCAGTCGACGGACCGCCGTCGGTCGCCCCCGGTGGCACAGTCCCTTCAGGCATCCGACCGGTGGAAAGTGCCCAGGCGGCGGTCTGCACCATGGGGCGGGCGAACTCAATGGCGATGGCCATGTTCGAACAGTGGTGCTTGACGGCCTGGTTCACTCCGACCGGTCGACCGAACTGCTCCCGTTCGGACACGTAGGCCACCGTCAGGTCGAGCAGCCGCTGGGCCACCCCCACGGCCTGAGCCGCCGCGGCCCAAGAACCCCGGTCCCACAGCGCGGACACGGCCTCAGGATCGACGGATACCAGGGTGTCGGCCGATACGTCCACGATGACCTCGGTCAGGCGTCGGGAGCCGTCGACGCTGTAGCGGGCGTGACCCGAGACCGAGGCGGCCGGTACGGCGTGGAGCGCCCCGTCGACGACGAGGATCACCAGGTCCGCCCGAGCACCAGCCAACACCAGAGGCCGCCCTGGGTCGCCAGCCGGCGAGCCGGCGGTGAGCACCGCCGAACCCTCGACGGCCCGGCCCAGCCACTCCTCCTGCAGGGCGGTGGATGCCAGGTCACGGAGCAACGGCACGGCGACCGCTGAGTGTTCGACCACCGGGTCCGGGCAGGCCGCCCGGCCCAGTTCCTCAAGCAGGAGCACCTGGTCGACCTCGTCCATCCCCAGACCACCATGGGCCTCGGGCACGGCGAGTCCCAGGACGCCAGTCTCGGCCAATGTCGCCCAGAGCCCGTCGACGGCCCCCGACGGGTCATTCCACGAGGCCCGGACGGCGTCTGCGGTGCAGACGTCGTCGAGAATGTCGCGCAGGGTCTCCGCGAATAGCGTCCGGTCCCCGCCCAGTGTGAAGTCCATAGTGGTGCCGCTACTTCCGAGGGAGGCCGAGCACCCGCTCGGCGATGATGTTGCGCTGGATCTCGTTGGTGCCGGCGTAGATCGGACCCGACAAGCTGAACAGGTAGCCCGACATCCAGTCGGCCCCCGGCAATTCCGGTCCGGCCGGCGCGTCGACCAGCTCGCCCCGCTCACCGAGCAGGCGCAGCGCTGTGGCGTGCAACTCGACGTCCAACTCGGACCAGAAGACCTTGCCCATCGACGATGCCGCACCCAGTTCGCCACCGCCCGACAGGTGGGCGGCCGTGCGGTACGTCTGCCACCGGTAGGCCTGTGCGCCGGTCCATGCCCGGACCACCTCGTCCAACAGGCCCTCGTCGGAAGATCCTGTCTCCAGCAACTCACGGTAGAGGTCGGCCAGACGGTCCGCTGCGGCCAGGAATCGGCCGGGCGCCCGGAGGTTCAGGCCCCGCTCGCTGGACGTGGTGGCCATGGCGACGTTCCAGCCTTCACCCTCGCCGCCCAGGAGGTTCGACTCGTGTACCCGGCACCCGTCGAAGAACAGTTCGGCGAACGCCGGCTCGCCGTCGAGACGACCGACCGGACGCCGCTCGAGGCCTTCGGCGTCGGCTGGCACCAACAGGTACGAGAGCCCGCGGTGGCGTTCGGAGTCGGGGTCGGTCCGCACGATGCAGAACATCCAATCGGCCCATGCGCCACGCGAACACCACGTCTTCTGACCGTCCAGCACGAACCACTCACCGTCGCGGATGCCCTTGGTGGAGATGGACGCCAGGTCGCTTCCCGAGTCGGGCTCGGACCAGCCCTGGGCCCAGATCTCCTCTCCGGAGGCCATCCGGGGCAGGAAGCGGTCCTGTTGTTTCGCCGTCCCGAAGGCGTACAGGGTCGGCCCCAGGAGGCTGATCCCGTTGGTGTTGACCCGACCCGGTGCGCCCGACCGGTAGTACTCCTCTTCGAACAGCAGCCACTCCACGAGGCCGGCGTCCCGACCGCCGTACGCCTCGGGCCACGCCACCACCGACCAGCGAGCCTCGTGCAGCACGCCCTCCCATTCGCGGTGGAGCTCGAATCCCTCCGGGGTGTCCAGGGAGGGAAGCGGTTCGGCGGGGAGGTTTTCGGCCAGCCAGCCCCGCACCTCGTCACGGAAAGCCATCTGGCCGGGTGTGAAGTCGAGGTCCATGGTGGTCACTCCCCCACAGCCGGGTCGACTCCCCGGCCGGTCAACCGATCAAGGGCCGCGGTGGCCTCGGCCACCGTGCGGTCGATCAACTCGGCACACGTCGGGAGTTCGGCAATGGCGCCAACCCCCTGACCGGTCGGGAGGATCCCCACCTCGGAGCGACCCTCGACCATGGTGGCCCGGGTCAGCATCGGGGCGTTGGCGGCCATGGCCACCTGGCTCCACGTCATCTCCGACGATCGCTTCATGCGTAGCCCCTCGGCCAGCAGCTCGCGTAGCGGGGTGGACGTGAGTCGTCGGAACCGGAGGGCGTTCAGGGCTGCCCTAGGGAAGGCCAGCACGCGGGACCGCTCCAGTCGGGCCACCACGTCGGTGGCCACCACCCGTTGCGGCGCACCGTCGACGGCCCGGGTGACCACCGTGCCGGTGACCGGCGTGGCCAGGTACACGGACTTGACCTCGTCGGGGACGTCGCTGTCGGTAGTGAGCAGGAAGCGGGTGCCCATGGCCACCGCGTCTGCACCCCAGGCCAGGGCGGCAGCCAGGCCACGCCCGTCGGTGAACCCACCGGCGGCCACCAGGGCCACGCCGCTGCCCTCTAGGGCGTCGAGCACCTGGGGGACGAGGATCGAGGTGGGCACCAGACCGGTATGTCCACCGCCCTCGGCGCCCTGGGCAATCACCGCGTCCACACCCCATTCGGCGACCTTTGCGGCATGGCGGGCCGCGCCGATGGTCGGGATGACGACCACCCCGGCCTCCTTGAGGCGTTCCACGATGGCCTGCCCCGGGGCCTGGGCGAACGAGGCCACCCGCACGCCTTCAGCGATCAGGCAATCGACCCGTCGATCCACGTCGGCGGCGTCGGTCCGGAGGTTCACCCCGAACGGTTCGTCGGTGGCGGCACGGACCTCGGCAATGGCGTCGACCATCTGGTCGTACGTCATGGGGGCTGCGGCGATGATTCCCAGCCCGCCGGCCTGTGCAGTGGCCGCAGTCAGCCGTGAGCCGGCCACCCAGCCCATGCCGGTCTGGACGATCGGATACCGGACTCCGACCAGGTCGCAGAACCGGGTGTGCAGGCGCCGGTCAGCCGGCGTGGGATTCGAGTTCGGCCACTCCATGGTCAACCGCCGAACTCGGCCTTGCGGTAGCCCTGGGGGTCGAGCACCTCGCGGATGAGGTGGAGTTCCTCGCCGGTCGGCAGTCGACTCTCGGGGACCTCGTCGGGCACGGCCAGCTCGAAGCCGGTGGCCTCGACCACCTCATCGACCGTCACGCCGGGATGCACGGATCGCAGCCGCATCCGGCGGGGCCCACCGCCCGATCCACTGGATTCGAAGTCCATCACGGCCAGGTTGGACACCACCCGGCGGATCTCGTGGCCGGCCCGGATGGCTGCCGACAGGGGTGCTACCCGGTCGTAGCCCGGACCCGACACCACGTCCACGCTGGGCACGAACGATCGGGTCGAGTGGTTGGGAACCCAGTAGGTGGTGGCGTGGTTGACCAGGTTGCCCGGTGCGCCACGCAGGCCCAGGAGCTGAGCCTTGGGCCGTCGCCAGTCACCGATGGCCGCCAGGTTCTGGTTGCCGTGGGCATCGATCTGGCTGGCGCCCATGACTATGTGGCGGCGACCTGACCAGACCACGTCGAACATGTCGCGGTAGGGCATCCAGGCCTCGACCAGGCGTTCGGCGTTGTCGTCACCCACCGGCAACGGGTTGGCGGCCAGCACCGACACGGCGTCGGTCATCACCATGGCCGGTTCGAAGGTGGCTCTGGCCAGTCGTCCACCGATGATCGGCGTGGTGCCGATCGGGTTGCAGAGGATCTCGCCGTCACCACGAAAGGCCTCGGCAATGGCCACCGCACAGATCTCGTCGATGGTCGCCTCTTCTGGTTGGCTGGCGTCGGGCTTGAGGTCGGCCATCTCAGGCCCCCTCTCCCTCGGCATCAAGCCGCTCGAGGTACTCGGCGTGGCTGGGCGCCTCCAACCAGCGATCCACGAAGGCCCGCCACGCCTCGGGATCCTTGGCGGTGGCCGCGTACACCCGCTGGAACGCCTCGTCGCGCCCGTAGTCGGGTGGGCATTCGGTGAAGTGGGCGCCCCGGGGCGACTCGACGACGCCATCCACGAAGAGCCGGGGAATCTTGAGGGTGTGGAGGGATCCCTCGGCGAGCAGGTCGCCGGTTGCGATGACCTTCTCGCACGACAGGTAGGTGGACGTCGCCGCCTTGGCGAACAGGTCATCGAAGTAGAGGTCGGGACCGAGGAACTGGCCGTTTCCGGCCGCATCGGCCCGGTTCATGTGGATCAGGGAGGCATCCAACTGGAAGGCCGGAATGGCCACCAGGTCCTCGTGGACACCGTCGGCGTCCGGATAGGGCGAGGTGACGGTGGCCAGATCGGGGTTCATCAGCATCATGTCGCTGCCCAGTCCGGCCCGTGTCGGATAAAAGGGCACCCGATGGGCGGCCGCCAGGAGGCCGAGGTAGAAGGCTCCCTCGTCCAGTTCCGTGACCTCGATGGTCCCCTGCTGGCGGGCCTGGCGGAAGTGTGGTTCCAACGGGATGGAGTCGAGCGACACGAAGCCGTAGACGGCCCGCCGGACCTTGCCGAGTGTCGAGAGGATCCCTACCTCGGGGCCGCCGTAGCAGACGATGGTCAGGTCGGTGAGTTCGCTGCGGGCGATGGCCCGGACCAGCGACATGGGCTTGCGGCGTGAGCCCCAGCCTCCGATGCCGATGGTCATACCGCTGGACAGCCGGGCGACGACGTCGTCCTCGGTCATCCGCTTGTCCGGGCGTCCGTCGGGGGCGGGAAGCGTCGAGGGTGCATAAGAGCGTTGGCTGGGAGGAGTCACCCGGCCAACGGTAGGCGAGTCGGGACCGCCACGGAAACCCTGACGGTCCGTCAGATTGTGTGATCCGTCACGATGGCCGGCGGTTAGCGTGCGTTCCGTGGCCCCCTCGCCGACCCCTCCGACCCAGTCGTCAGACCCGCTGGACTTCACCGGTCGGTCGGTGGTGGTCACCGGCGGGTCACGGGGCCTGGGTCGTGTGATCACCGCCACGTTCCTCGATGCCGGAGCTGATGTCGTCACCTGCGCGAGGGGCGCGCCTGACGAGCCCATCACCTCGACAGACGGATCCCGGGAGGCCGCCTTCGTGGTGGCAGACGTACGTGATCCTGAGCAGGTAGCCGCTGTAGTGGCCGCGACTGTGGAGAGGTCGGGACGAGTCGATGTGCTGGTGAACAACGCCGGTGGCGCACCACCGGCCGATTCGGCCACCGTGTCGCCCCGCTTCAACGAGAAGATCATCGCGCTGAACCTCACGGCGCCCATGACGTTCTGCCAGGCCGTGCATCCCACGATGTCCACCCAGGACGGTGGTGGAGTGATCATCAACATCTCGTCGGTGAGTGGGACGCGACCCAACCCACTCGGCGTGGCCTACGGGGCGGCCAAGGCCGGTCTCGAGAACATGACCCGGACGCTGGCCCATGAGTGGGGACCGGCCATCCGGGTGGTGGCCATCACTGTCGGGATGATCGTCACCGACGAGGCCGCCGCCTTCTACGGTGACGACGAGGGGCAGGCCGCAGTGGCCGCCAACCTCCCAGCCGGTCGGCTGGGTCAGCCAGCCGATGTGGCCGACATCTGCCTCACTCTGGCCTCACCATTGGCCCGGTGGGTCACCGGCACCTCCGTGGAGGTTCACGGCGGGGGCGAGGGCCCGGCCTACCTGGGCGCAGCGCGCGCCTGACCGGACCCGTGGCTCCCATCCGCTGTTGGCGTTCGCCCAAGGTTGAGGTCCGCGACGGATCAGTGGCCGGCCTCGGGGTGTTTGCCCTTGAACCGATTGCCGCCGGGGAGGTCGTAGCCGTAAAGGCCGGCCACATCGTCGACCACGCGGAGGTGGTTCGCCTCACTGCCGAGATCGGCGACCAGAGCCTTCAGATCGCCGACGACCTCTACCTGTCGCCCCGTACGGCCACCGAGGTGGACGAGACGTCCATTCGGATCAACCACTCGTGTGACGCCAACGTCGGCTTCCGTGGCCAGGTGGTCTACGTGGCCATGCGCGACATCGCGGCCGACGAGGAGTTGTGTCATGACTACGGCACGGCCCGGACCGACGACTACCGCCTGGAGTGTGGCTGCGGAACGGCGGCGTGTCGGGGCACCGTCACCGGCGACGACTGGCGGCTCCCTGCCGTCCAGGCCCGGTACGACGGGTTCTTCGTGGAACACGTAGCCGCCAGAATCCGCCGAAGCCAGACCTGACGACCCATTACCTAGCGGCCCGGCTCCTCGCCGATCTCGGCCAGGGCGTCGCGGATGGCGGCCCGCAGACGGCGGGCGATGTCCGGAGACAGGTGCCCGACGAGACCCTGTCCGGGGCGACCGACCTCCTCGACGGTCAACATCACCCGTGGCTCGGCGTCCGCGTAGTCGTCGCTGATGCCCACGGCCCACGAGATGGGGGTGAGTTCGTCGCCCTCGTAGTCCGGTGGATAATCCGATTCTTCAAAGGGGTAGTCATCGATTGAGCGACGCATGGGACCAGTCTGCATCAGTTTCCGAAATCGGATCGCCGCGGACGGCGTGATCCGTTCGCCGATCCCCACGATGAAGATCCCTGCAATGGCAGGGATCTCCTAAATCCGACTATTCCGATCATATTAGTGGTGTTTCCAGCGCGGGGCCTCGATAGGTTGGCCATCAATCCCGACCAGACCACTCAGGTTTCCGGCTGCGCTCATGCTCTCCACCACGATGCCCCCCGCTACGGACACCCCTGGCCTCGACGCCCCCAATGCCCGCTTCGAGGGCGTCTACCCGATGGAGGTCTTCCGAAACGACGTACTCCGCAATGACCTGCTCGACCAAGGGTGCACCTCGGTGGGATCCTGGCCCTGCACCGAGCGTCCAACCCACCACGACGACCCCCGGAGTAGCCGCTGGACCAAGCCCGGCAAGATGGAACGCGGACTGAACCGGCGAACGCCAACTCGCCTGCCAGCGCCAATCCGGTGAGCCCGTATCCGGTCAATCTCGACCTGACCGGCCGCCGCGCCCTAGTGGTCGGTGGCGGCCAGGTGGCCGCCCGCAAGGTCCGGGGCCTGCTGGCCGCCGGCGCACAGATCACCGTGGTGGCCCCCGACGCCGTCGACGAGATCGCCGACGAACACCGGGTTCGCTGGCACCAGCGGCCCTACTGCCGGGGCGAGGTGGCCTCGTACCGACTGGCTGTCACGGCTACCGGCGACCCGACGGTCGATGGTCAGGTTTTCTGGGACGCAGAGGCCGCCGACGTATGGCTGAACAGCGCGGACGACCCCGAACACTGCTCGTTCACCCTTCCTGCGGTGACTACCCGCGAGGACCTTCAGGTCACGGTGTCGACCAACGGCCGTAGCCCGGCCGTCGCCGCCTGGCTGCGTCGCACCATCGATACCGCGGTCGGCCCCGAACACGCCACCGTGGTCTCCTTGGCCTCCGAGGCCCGCGACGAACTACGGGCGGCCAACGGAACGTCCGAATCCCCTCGCTGGGAAGTGGCGCTCGACGACGACCTTCTGGACCTGGTCCGGTCCGGCGACCTGGACGGCGCCCGCCTCCATCTCCGGACCGCCCTCGGCCTGTTGGAGTCGCCCGCATGACCGACCAGCCCTCGACCGTGTACCTCGTGGGCGCCGGCCCCGGCGACCCCAACCTCCTCACCGTGCGGGCCCTCCGGCTGCTCGAAGCCGCCGATGTGGTGATCCACGATCGCCTCGTAGATAAACGCATCATGGATCTGATCGCCCCATGGGCCGAGCGCATCGACGTCGGTAAGCGACCCGGCGCGCCAGCCGATGCACAGGACCGCATACACGAGGTACTGATCGACGCCGCTCGACGAGCCGACACCGTGATCCGACTCAAAGGCGGCGACCCGTTCGTCTTCGGTCGGGGCGGCGAGGAGGCCGAAGCCCTTCGGGCCGTCGGAATCGACTTCGAGGTGGTGCCCGGCATCACCTCGGCCATCGCCGGGCCGACAGCCGCCGGAATCCCGGTCACCATGCGAGGCCACGCCAGCGGCTTTACGGTAGTTACCGGCCACGAGGACCCGGCCGCCGACCGCCATCTCGACTGGGATGCCCTGGCTCGTCTCGGAACCACGCTCGTGGTCCTCATGGGGGCGTCACGGGTCGCGGCCATTGCCGACCGCCTACTGGACGCCGGCATGGACCCCACCACCCCGGTGGCCGCCGTCCAGTCGGCCACCACCGTGGCCCAGCGCACCCTCCGGGCCCGCCTCGCCGACCTGGCCGACCCCGAACTGGACCTGTCGATCGATGCCCCGGCCGTGCTGGTCATCGGCACGGTGGCCGGCCTCGACCTGACTGCTGGCCACGGCGCGGGCAACCACACCGCTGACCCGATGCACGACGAGGCTGGTCTCCACCGCCTCGTCGCCGACCTGACCCGCTGACCCGCCAGATAAGAGCCCCGATGAGCCTCACCGAAGAGACCCCCACCCGACAGATCGACCCCGAGATGGCGGCCGACATCGCCAAGTTCGAGGAAATGCTGGACGGCTATCAGGCCGGTCGCGTCGAGGAGGACGTCTTTCGCGTCTTCCGCCTCAACAACGGCATCTACGGCCAGCGCCAAGGCGGCACCAACCAGATGGTCCGAGTCAAGGTCCCGTATGGCGCCATGACCGCCGACCAACTCGACCTGCTGGCCGACGTCGTCGACGACCACAGCCGCGGCTGGGGCCACATCACCACCCGGCAGAACATCCAGTTCCACTTCGTTGAGCTCACCGAGATCCCCGAGGTCATGCGCCGGATGGCCGAGGTCGGCCTGACCACCCGGGAGGCCTGCGGCGACACCGTCCGCAACGTCCAGGGTTGCCACCTGGCCGGCGCCTGTCCCCTGGAGATCCTCGACGTGACCCCGTGGGCCGAAGCCGCCTACCGGCACTTTGTCCGCAACCCGCTGGGCCAGCGACTCCCCCGCAAGTTCAAGATCAACTTCTCGGGCTGTGACACCGACTGCGGTCAGGCCATGTTCAACGACGTGGGCGTCATCGCCGCCAGCCGGACCTTCGAGGACGGCAGCGTCGAGCGGGGCTTCCGGATATACATCGCCGGCGGACTCGGCACCACGCCGTTTCCGGCCCTGGTCCTCGAGGACTTCACCCCCCGCGAGGACCTGCTGGCCACCATTGAGTCGGTCCTCCGGGTCTTCGAGCAGACCGGCAACCGCGACAACAAGCTCCGGGCCCGTCTGAAGTGGGTCGTCGACCAGTTGGGGATCGACGAGGTGCGTCGCCGCGTGGTGGCCATCCGCAAGCTCCTTCCCGCCTCGGCCACCTGGCCGGGGGGCGTCCCCGAGGTAGTCGCCGAGTGGGGCGACGACCCGGCAGGCGTAGCCGCGGGCGTCACCCCGACGGCCATGGGTCAGGGCACCCCGGTGACCCTCGGGACGAAGTCCGACTTCGACCGCTGGATGGAGGCCAACGTGGTCCGGGGCGCCGCCAACGGCACCGTGTCGGCCTACGCATGGTGCGAACTGGGTGATGTCACGTCAGCCCAGTTCCGTTCCGTGGCCTCAATGATCCGCGAGTTCGACGTCGACGTGCGGGTCACCAACCGCCAGAACCTCGTGCTGAGGGACCTCGCCGAGGGGCAGCTCCCCGCCCTGTACGAACGACTGGTGGCTGCCGACATGGCCAAGGCCGGGGCCGAGTTGTCCCGCGACGTCGTGGCCTGCCCGGGCGCAGACACCTGCAACCTGGCCGTCACCCAGAGCCGTGGGCTGGCCAGCGCCATCGGAACGGCACTTGACGAGGCCGGGCTGGCCGAGGTGGGCGGCGTGCGAATGAACATCTCGGGCTGCACCAACAGTTGTGGCCAGCACCACACGGCCGACATCGGCTTCTTCGGCGCCGAGCGCCGGGCCCACGGCCAGCCGGCTCCCGGCTACCAGATGCTGCTCGGCGGCTACGTCGGCCAGGAACAGATCCACTTCGGCCAGAAGGCCTTGCGCCTCCCAGCAAAGAACGCCGCCGAGGCCACGGTCCGGGTCGTCCGACGATTCACCGACGAACGACAGGCCGGCGAGAAGTTCATCGATTGGATGAACCGCTCGGGCGGCGTTGCCGAGGTGGCGGCCGGACTCAAGGATCTGGACCAGTTCCCCACCCCCGACGAGGGCCCCGAGTTCTACGTGGATTACGACGAGACCGGTCCATACGTGGCCGAGATCGGCGAGTCCGAGTGCGCCACCTGATCGGGTTCCTGAACCACGCCCGCTGAACCTCGGTCTCCGGGACGTCAACCAGGCCACCGGCCGGGACCGAAGTTCGCGACGGGGCCGTCCATCGGGCAGGATGCCGCCATGCCCCCCGAGTTCCGGTACGAGGACGCCCCTCCCTACGGGGAGGTGGAGCAGCTCTCGCCACTCGTGCGCCGGGTGGTGGCCCGCAATCCGTCGAAGTTCACCTACCACGGATCGGGCACGTTCATCATTGGGCCCGCACCGGGCGCGAACCCGAACGGGAACGTCGCCATCATCGACCCGGGGCCGGCCGACGACGACCATGTGGCGGCCCTCCTGGAGGCCGTCGAGGGCCAGCGGGTCACCCACCTGCTCATTACCCACACCCACCCGGACCACTCCCCGGCCACCGCCGCCGTGCAGGAGGCCACCGGGGCCACCTCGTACGGCTTCGGCCCCCATCCGGTGGAGGCCATCCGCGCTTACGACGAACGGGTCCGAAAGGCCATCGAGGCCGGCGAGGAACCCGAGTCCGAGGATGGAGAAGGCGCAGGCGACCGGAACTTCGTACCCGACGTGGTCACCTCCGACGGCGACGTCATCACCGGCGAAGGGTTCACTTTCGAGGCGCTTCACACCCCGGGCCACATCTCGAACCACCTGTGCTTCGCCCTCCGGGAGGAAGCGACCATGTTCACTGGCGATCACGTCATGGGTTGGTCAACCACCGTCGTCCCGGCGCCCGACGGCGATCTGAACGACTACCTAGCCAACCTCCGTCGGCTCCTGGACCGCCCCGAGACCCTCTACCGACCCACCCACGGACCGGCCATCACTGACCCGATCCGCTACGTCGCGGCGCTGATCGACCATCGGGAGATGCGTGAGGGCCAGATTGTCGATGCCCTCGGCGCCGGCCCCAGGGGGATCGAGTCGATCGTCGCCGAGCTCTACGCCGACGTGGATGAAAAGCTCCACAAGGCGGCAGCCGCCGTGGTCTACGCCCACCTCCTCGCCCTGTCCCGGGCCGGTCGGGCAGTCGCCGAAACCGATCCGGAAGACGACAGTGGTGCCAGCTCGGACTGGAAGGCTGACTGGCGCCTGGTCTGAATCAGGCGCGCTGGCTGGAGACCGACACGACCTCGCCGGTCATGTACGACGAGTAGTCGCTGGCCAGGAAGACGACCACGTTGGCTACCTCCCACGGCTCGGCGCCCCGCCCGTAGGCCTCGCTGGCGGCCAGCTCGGCGAGCAGTTCCTCGCTACTCGTCCGGGTCAGGAACGGGTGGGTGGCGAAGCTGGGGGCCACGCAGTTGATCCGGACGCCTGACTCGACGCCCTCGATGGCCGCGCACCGGGTGAGGGCCATCACCCCGGCCTTGGCGGCCGCGTAGTGGCTCTGGCCTGCCTGGGCCCGCCAGCCCAGCACCGAGGCGTTGTTCACGATCACCCCGTGGCCCTGTTCGCCCATGATCCGCATGGCGGCCCGGGTGCAGCGCATCGCCCCGGTGAGGGTGATCTCCAGGACCCGTTCCCACTCGTCATCCTGCATCTCGACCAGCGGGGTGTCGCCGCCGAGGCCGGCGTTGTTGACCATGACGTCAATGCGGCCGTGTGCGGCCACGGCGGCGTCCAACAGTCCCTGCACCTGGTTCTCGTCACGGACGTCACACAGGCTGGTGACCGGACGGTCGCCGGACAGTTCGGCCAACACGTCGGCCGCCTCGTCCAGGCGCCGCTCGTGGACATCGGAGATGACGACGGTCGCCCCCTCCTCCACGGCCTTCTTCGCCACGGCGAAGCCGATACCGGCGCCGGCCGCCGCGGTGACCACGACGATCCGATCGGCCAACAGGTCATGGCCAGGTACGTACTCAGGAGCATCCATGGCAGGAGGCTAGATCCGGCGACTGGCGCGATCAGGCCTGAGAGGCCGGAGCGTCCTGTTCCGGGGCCTGTTTCTCGGCCCGTTCCTTGGCCTGAGCCATCTCCTTCATGCGCCGCTCCAGATCGGCGAACATCGGCATCTCTTCGTCGCCAATGGTGGCGGGGAGCTTCTCGGCGATCTCGTCGACGCTGAACGATGCGCCGTCATCAGCCCACATGTGGCGGATCTCGGCGGGTTGATTCCACACGGCGATGCGCTTGCCGGTGCAGGTGTAGATCTGGGCCGTCACGTCACGAGCTGCGTCCGACATGAGCCAGACAGCCAGCGGGGCGATGGCTTCGGGGCTGCCAGCCTCGATCTCGAACGGCACGTTTTCCGACATGCGGGTCATGGCCGCCGGGGCGATGCAGTTCGCGTTCACGCCGTACTTCCGGAGGGCGAAGGCCGCACTCCGAGTCAGCGAGACGATGCCGCCCTTGGCCGCCGAGTAGTTGGCCTGGGCCGTCGATGCCACGAAGGCTCCGGACGTGAAGCCGACGAGGCTGCCGCCGGTCTCCTGCTTTCGCATGACCGCCGCGGCCGCCTTGTAGAGCGTGAAGTGGCCCTTTAGATGGACACCGACCACGTGGTCGAACTCGTCCTCGCTCATGTTGAACAGCATCCGCTCGCGCACGATGCCGGCCACGCAGACCACCCCGTCGATGCTGCCCCAGGCCTCCAACGCCGTGTCGACGATCCGCTGGCCGACCTCCATCTGGGAGACGTCGCCCGCCACGGCGATGGCCGTGCCACCCGCCGAGACGATCTCGGCCACGACGGCATCGGCGACGTCGCTGGACGGGTCGCTGCCCTCAATAGAGACGCCGTAGTCGGCCACCACCACGTTTGCGCCCTCGGCGGCACAGGCCAGGGCGATGGCCCGGCCGATCCCGTTGCCGGCACCGGTGACGGCGATGTTCTTTCCTGCGAGGTGGGCGACGCCGTCCAGTGACATGGGTACTCCGAGGGCTCATGGACCATCTCATTCCTGACGGTCCGTCAGATTCGGTCGCCACCCTACCGAGGGTCGACCGCGGTGTGTTCAGCGGGCCGACCTCAGCGGGCGGGCACCAGTCCGCCATCGACGGTCATGCACTGCCCGGTCATGAAGCTCGATGCGTCGGACGCCATGTAGAGCACGGCGCCCACCATCTCGTCGGCATCGGCTAGGCGGCCCAGCCGGGTCGAGCGGGCCATGGACGCCGCCCCCGCCTCGCCGGTGTTGCGGACCATTGTCGTGTCGGTCGGCCCGGGGGCCAGCGCGTTGACCCTGATTCCCGACAGGGCGTACTCGGCGGCCATCGACCGCGTGAAGTGCAGCAGCGCAGCCTTGGCCGCCCCGTACAACGAACCCCCCGGAGTGTGCAAGAAGGCGGCCGCAGAGATCACGTTGACCACCGCGGCATGGTCCGATTCCAACAGGTGGGGAAGGCACGCCTGGAACAAGAACAGCGGCCCCCGGACGTTGACGTCGAACGACTTGGCGTAGGCGTCCGCAGTGATCGATCCGATGGGCTGGGCCAGCGGGTTGGCTGCGTTGTTGACCAGCACGTCGATCCCTCCGAAGGCGTCCACCGTGCTAGCTACCAGTCGCTCCAGGTCATGAAGGTCCCCTACATGGGCGGGCACAGCGATCGCCTCGCCCCCGGCGGCACGGATGGAGGCCACCGCCTCGCCACAAGCCTCGGCCTTCCGGCTAGAGACCACCACCCGGGCACCCTGGGCCGCGAAAGCGTGGGCCACGGCGAGCCCGATGCCCCGACTTCCTCCCGTCACCACGGCCACCCGACCCGTCAGGTCGTGCAGCGCCGCCACCCCATCCCGATCCAACATCCTGTCGACCTCTCTCCTACGGTTCCCGGCACACAGAGAACCGGCGACTGACAGCCTGCCCCATCCACCGCTCCGGGAGCCCCATCGATGCACGAACGGTATGTGATCGTCCCCCGGGACCATCCCGACCTGCCCACCGAACACGGCAACTTCAACGTTCAGGGGCCGTCGGTGATTCGCACCCCGCCCTGGCTCCCCCACTCGGCCGGCGAGCCGCTCGACCGCTACCTGCTCTATTTCGCCCACCACTGGGGGGCCTCCATCCGCCTGGCCACGGCAGACCACCCCACCGGTCCATGGCGGATCGTGTCGACCGACGTCCTCCACGTCGACGATGCCAGGACGGCCATGGATGTGACCGACCCCCGACGGCACGTCGCCTCACCGGATGTCCATGTGGACCACGAAGAACGGACGCTGCGGATGTACTTCCACGGGCACTTGACCGAGGCGGTGGCCGGCCACCTCCCGTCATGGGGTCGCTACCCGACCATGGACCAGCACACGCTCGTCGCCACCTCGACCGACGGCCTTCGCTTCCACCCCACGGATGCCGAGCGGGCGATCTCGCCGTCGTACCACCGTGCGTTCCGGTGGCGCGGACACTGGTACGGCCTGTCCATGCCGTCCGGCCTGTGCCGTTCGGTCGACGGCCTCGACGGATTCGAGGTCGGGCCGTCGTTGTTCGACGACGACGAGATCCGTCATTCCGGTCTGGTGGTCGAGGGGCACCGACTGCTGATCTGGTTCACCCGGGCCCGCTCCGCACCAGAACAGATCCTGCGGACCACCGTCGACCTCCTCGACGACTGGACGAACTGGAGACCGACCCCACCCGTCGAGGTCCTCAGGCCTACGGAGGCCTGGGAGGGCGCCGGGCTGGCGGTCGAGCCCACGCCACGGGGGCCGTCCTTCCAACCCCAGCACGGTCTCCGCGACCCCTATGTCCTCGACGTATCAGTTGACGACGATCCCGATGCGGCCGGACGATGGCTGTTCTACGCAGCGGCCGGAGAGTTCTCGCTCGGCGTGACCCGACTGGACGACGCGACGTAGGTTCCCTGACATGCTGAGCGACCGCAGGATCCTCGTGACAGGGCTGACGGGCCAGATCGGGCATCCTGTCGCCCGCTTCCTGGCGGAGGACAACGATGTGTGGGGCGTGGCCCGCTTCTCGGCCGATGGCAGCCAGGAACGTGCCGAATCCATCGGGGTGCGGACCCACGTAGCTGATCTGGCGTCCGGGGACCTCAGCGGACTGCCCGACGACTTCACCCATCTGGTCCACTTCGCGGCATGGCAGGGAAAGGCCGACGACCACGATCGGGCCATCCGGGCCAACGCCGAGGCCACCGGCCTGCTCATGGCCCACTGTCAGCACGCCGAAGCTGCTCTCATCGCCTCGACCAACTCGGTGTACCGGGCCAACGAGGATCCGCTGCACCGCTACACCGAGACCGACCCGTTGGGTGACCCGACCGCTCCCCACAGCCCGACCTACGGCGTCTCCAAGGTCTCTCAGGAAGCTGTGGCCCGGACCATGGCCCGCGTGCTCGACCTTCCCACCACCATTGCCCGGATCAACGCCAGCTATGGCCCGAACGGTGGCCTGCCCGCGTACCACGGGGACTGGGTCGCCGCCGGCCAGACCGTGTGGCTACGCGAGCCCGGACCGAACGCCTACAGCCCCATCCACGAGGAGGACATGGCTCGCCAGGTGGCCGCCCTCCTCGATGCCGCATCGACCCCGGCCACGATTGTCAACTGGTGCGGCGACGACATGGTCACCGCCGAGGACTGGACGGCGGCGTTCGGTGCCCACCTCGGCGTCGATCCTGAGATCGCCCGGTACGACCTCCCGGGCGGACAACCGGGGAGCGCTGCGGACCCCACCAAGCGCCATTCCCTCACCGGACCGTGCTCCATCGACTGGCGCGACGGCATGATCGCCACCCTCGAAGCCCGCACCGGCTCCACCGGCGGCTGAATGCCCGCACTGAGCACGGGCGCCGGGCTGCTACGCCGGGGTGAACGCGCAGGGGAGGTGCTTGATGCCGTTGACGAAGTTGGATCGCAGACGGTCGGGCCCGGTGGTCGCGTGGATGTCGGGCAGACGGGTCAGCAGTTCCCGGAACATCACCCCGACCTCACGACGGGCCAGATGGGCGCCCAGACAGAAGTGGGGTCCCGGGCCACCGAAGCCCACGTGCGGATTGGGGTCCCGGGTCACGTCAAAGCGGTCCGGATCGACGAACACCGTCTCGTCCCGGTTGGCCGAGGCATACCAGAGCACCAGTTTCTCGCCGGCCTTGAACTCCTGATCGCCGAGCCGAACCCCATCGGCAGTCGCCGTACGGCGGAAGTGGATCACCGGGCTGGACATCCGGACGATCTCGTCCACCGCGGTGGACATCACCCCGTCGATGTCAGCCAACCACCGGTCCCGCTGATCCGGGTTGGTGGTCAGGTAGTGGAGACCCCACGAGATCGCGTTGCGGGTCGTCTCGTTGCCGGCCACGCACAACAGGACGAAGAAGGCGGACAGTTCCTCGGTGGTGAGCCGCTCGCCATCCACCTCGGCGTTCACCAGCAGTGAGGTGAGATCCTCACCGTCTCCGCCCCGTCGGCCCGCGGCCGTCTCCTGCATGATGGCCGACAGCCCCGCCCCGGCGGCCAGGAAGGCCTCCAACGGGTTAGAGCCCTCCGGGATGTACTCGGGGTCGCCCTGGCTGAGCACGATGTTGGAAAGGTCAAACACCTCGTCATGGCGATCGGCAGCGATACCCATCATGTCGCAGATCACCACCAGCGGAAGCCGGGCCGCCACTTCGGTCACGAAGTCACACGAGCCGAGTCCAGCCACTCGATCCACGATCCCGCTGGCCGTGGACACCACCCCGTCCTCCAGGGACCGCATCATCCGTGGGGTGAACCCAGCGGAGACGATCTTGCGGAATCGAGCGTGCCGGGGGTCGTCCATGTTGATCATCGATCCAAAGAACTCCCGGAACTCCGGCGGAAGGTCGGGGATGTTGGTCCCCTCGCCCGAGCAGAACGCGTCGGGACGGCGGCTGGCCTCCACCACGTCGGCATGGCGGGTGACCGCCCAGTAACCCGGGCCGGCGGCCAGGTACTCGTTGCCCTCCTCGGCGAAGAACCGGATCGGGTCGTGGCGACGCAACGCCGAGAAGCCTTCCAGTCGCTCCTCCATCGGGCCGGACCAGAGCGGGTCGATCCGCGACAGGTCCAGGTCTTCGAGCGGGCGCCCGGTGGCAGAGGTGTTCATCATGGGCGAGACCATAGGCACGGGATTGGGCCCGGGCCCGATCCGGCATCCATCCGATCTCAGTTCTAGGTTTCCCCCCATGGACCTTCAGGCTCTCGCCGACCGAATCGCTATCGGGGACCTCCTCACCCGGTACGCCACCGCGGTGGACAGTCGCGACTGGGACGGCTACCGCAGCGTCTTCACCGCCGACGCCGTGATCGACTACACCTCGGCCGGTGGGATCGCCGGGAACCTCGAGGAGGTCGTCGAGTTCCTGTCGACCTCGCTGGAGATGTTCGAGATGACCCAGCATCTGGTTTCCAACGTCGACGTGGTTGTCGACGGCAACTCGGCCACCGTGACCGCCATGTTCAACAATCCGATGCGCCTGCCGGGCGGCGAAACCTGGTTCACCGGCGGGTGGTACCACCACGACCTCGTCCGGACCGCCGAGGGGTGGCGAAGCCGCGACCTCCGCGAGGAGAGCGCCTGGTTCGACCGGACTCCCTTCTGATCCGACGCTTTCTCTAGATCCGGGCTGGTTGGCTGGGGAACAGGCACAGCCTTGACTGGGAATCCAGGCCGGTCAGGGAGCGTCCGTCGGGTTCCGTCCTGCCTGAAGGTCCTCGAAGCGTCGAGCCGCTACGGGCACCGTGACGTCGTGGGTGAACACCCAGAACCGGCCGTCGCGAACCGCGTCGACCACCCGTTCAGCGACCAGTCCGGTGCTGATCCCCCGTTCACCCAGCAACTCGGCCAGCGAACCCTGGGTGGCCTCACTGGTCTCATGAACGTCGACCCAGTCGGGCCGCACACGGGCCACGTCGAAGATGGCCGTCGACACCAGTTCGGGACACAGGCACGACACGCCGACCGGTGAGAGTTCCAGCTCCCGGTAGAGCGCCTCGGACAGGCCCACCACCGCGTGCTTGCTGGACGCGTACATGCCGAGGAAGGCAGTGGTCATCAGACCGGCCTGGGAAGCCACGTTCACGATGTGCCCGACCCCGGCATCGACCATCCGTGGGGCGAAGGCAAGAACGCCATGGGCCACGCCCAGCACGTTGACCTCGAAGGTCCATCGCCACTCCGACGCCGTGGTGTCCAACATGGCGCCTGCCGGGCCGACCCCCGCGTTGTTGCATAACACGTGAACGCCACCGTGACGGCTCCACGCTGTGTCAGCCAGAGCGGTGACAGCATCCGCGTCGGCCACGTCGCACACCATGCCGCTGACCCGGTCGGTCGACCCGACGGCAGCCGCCAACCGGTCGACCTGAACGGCCAGTGCAGATTCGTCCACGTCGGAGAGCACGACCGACATGCCCTGGTCCAGAAACGCCTCGACCATGGCCAGACCGATGCCCGACGCTGCTCCGGTCACCACGGCCACCCGGCCGTCAAGGTCCTTGATCATCGGTTGCTCCCTCCGAACGCCATCACGACAGCCGCCATCGCCGGGCACCGTAGGTCTTGCCAGCCGTCCGGGCTGTCTCCGGCTGCTCCCCGAAGCAGCGCCCCGACTACCGTCACCCCATGCCCGGCCCCCTAGACGGCATTCGAATCGTCGATCTCTCCGTCGCCCTGACCGGCCCCCTGGCCGCAGGAATGCTCGTCGACCAAGGTGCCGATTGCATCAAGATCGAACAGGCTCCGGACGGCGACGTCGTGCGATGGCTCGGATCGACGGTCGGTGGCATCTCGGCCATGTTCCAGGTGGCCAACCGGGGAAAACGGTCGCTGGTGCTCGACTTGCGGCAGGCTGAGGGTCAGGCCATCCTGGACGACCTCATTTCCGAGGCCGACGTACTCGTCCAGAACTTCCGGCCCGGTGTCGCCGAGCGGCTCGGCATCACCTACGACGAGGTGGCGGCCATCAGACCCGACATCGTCTACGCAGACTTGACCGGCTTCGGCCCCGACGGCCCGTACAGCCACCGAAGGGTCTACGACACGGTGATCCAGGCCCATTCGGGTCTAGCCGCCAACCAGACCGGCCTGAACGACGACCAGCCCCGGTTCCTCAAACAGCTGGTATGCGACAAGATCACCGCCTACACCGCCTGTCAGGCAATTACCGCCGCCCTGTTCGCCCGCGAGCGCGGAGCAGGGGGCCAGCACATCGAACTGTCGATGCTGGATGCCTCCGTTGCCTTCCTCTTCGTGGACGGCGCCGACCACGAGGTCATCCTGGAGGGCGACCACTCGGGACCCCAGTCGGTGGCAGCCAACAACACCCCATTTGCCTTCGATGGCGGATTCGCGGCGATTGCCGTCCCCGCCGACGACGAGTTCCACGGGCTGGCCCGGGCCCTGCGGGTCGACAGCTCGGACCCGGATCTGGCCACCATCCGCGACCGGGCAGCCAACCGCCACAAGTCGATGGCCATCCACCGGGAGGTCCGCGCAAACGCCACCCGCATGACCGTCGCCGAGGCCGAAACCCGCCTGGACGACAACCAGGTGCCGTTCGGCTTGGTGCGAGCTGTCGAGGAGGTGATCGACGATCCCCAGGTGGTGGCCAACGGCCTGTTTACCGAGTTCGACCATCCGGCGGCTGGTCGGGTCCGCCACCATCGGGTACCGGCCCAGTTCCACGGGACCCCAGCGGTACTCCGGGAACCCGCAGCACCCACCCTCGGGCAGCATTCCGACGAGGTGGTGACCGAGACCGGACGAGGTGAGCGGATCGACGAACTCCGGATGGCCGGGGTGATCCGATGACCGGCACCGACGCCTCCATCAGCGACGGCGCCGGCCATCACCGCGACCACCGGCGTTACGACGCCTATGCGCGACACCACGCCGAGCACGGTGATTCCTTGCTAATCCCTGCAGCCACCGTGGTTGTGCTGAGCGACGGAGACGCGGGCATCGAGACCCTCATGCTCCGCAAGAACTCCCAGATCGCCTTCGGTGGCATGTGGGTCTTTCCCGGCGGGAAGATCGATGCTTCTGACCAAGTCGTCAGCGATGACGGGGCGACCGACGAACTGGCCACTGCGGCGGCCGCTGCGGCCCGCGAGGCAGCTGAGGAGGCATCGGTCGCCGTGGATCCGGCGGCACTCGTCTGGTTTGCCCACTGGGTTCCGCCTCCCGTCATGCCGAAACGGTTCGCCACCTTCTTCTTCGCGGCGCACCATGAGGGGCCGACCTCGGCGGTTGCCATCGACGACGGCGAGATCACCGAACACGAGTGGATGCGTCCCGTCGATGCCCTGGACCGACGCGACTGCGGCGAGATCGAACTGGCCCCACCCACATGGATAACCCTGCACCGCCTGACGTCGTTTGCCACGGTGGCCGAGGCCCTCGAGGTACTCGACGCGGAGGATCCACCGTTCTACGAGACGCATATGGCCCGGACCGACGACGGGCCGGTTGCCATGTGGACCGGCGACGCCGGGTACGAGGTCAACGACCCTTCGATCGAGGGGCCTCGCCACCGCCTCACCCTCGTCGAAAACGGCTATGTGTTCACCGACACCCGAACCTGATCGCCGGGCATCAGACCCGCCGCCCAAGGCCTCATCTCCCAAGTCTTCCAATTCCGGCGCAACCGATCCCGGGGCGTCCGCGTACCATCGGCGCCCGTGGATGCTGAGACGGCCGTGCAGGACCTGACCAACGGACTGACCGCCGGGGAGGTGGCCGACCGAGTGGCCAGTGGCCGGGTCAACAACGTGCCTGACGCGCCGGTTCGCACTACCGGCGAAATCCTCCGAGCCAACGTCCTCACTCCGGTCAACGCCATCATGGGGGCTCTCCTCGTGCTGATCCTGGTGGCCGGCTTCCCGGGTGACGCCCTGTTCGCCGGTGTCATCATCTCCAACAGCGTGATCGGGACCCTTCAGGAACTCAAAGCGCGCCGGACCCTCAATGAACTGACCGTGTTGTCGGCTCCGAGGGCTCGGGTGATCCGTGACGGCGACACCCTCGACCTCGCGGTCTCCGGCGTGGTGGCCGATGACCTTCTGTTGCTATCTCCCGGCGATCAGGTGGTGGTCGACGGCACTGTGGTCGATGCTGCCGGGCTGGAGGTCGACGAGTCGCTCCTGACCGGAGAGGCCGATCCGGTGGATAAGGCGGCCGGCGACGAGGTGCTCTCCGGGAGCTTCGTCTCGGCCGGCTCGGGCCTCTACCGGGCCACCCACATCGGAAGCGGTTCGTACGCCGCCACCCTGGCCGAGGAGGCCCGGCGCTTCACCTTGGTGGGCAGCGAGCTGCGATCCGGGGTGGACCTAGTCCTTCGTTGGCTGACCATGCTCATTCCCCCGGCCGCCGGGCTGCTGCTTGTGCGCCTGCTGGTCACCGAGGACCTGTGGCAGGAAGCCCTGCGAGGCACGGTGGCCGCAGCGGTGGCCATGGTCCCCGATGGCCTGGTACTCCTCACCAGCCTCTCGTTCATCGTCGGGGTGATCACCCTCGCCCGGCGTCGGGCACTGGCTCGGGAGTTGGCCTCGGTCGAACTCTTGGCCCGGGTCGACACCCTGTGCCTCGACAAGACGGGCACCATCACCACCGGCGAGATCTCCCTGGCCGACCTGGAGGTCATCGGCGCGACTACGGCCGCCGATGCCGCGGCAGCCGTCGGCGCCATGGCGGGCGCCGACCCTTCACCCAATCCCACTCTGGTCGCACTGGCCACCGCCCTGCCCGACCCCGGCTGGACGGTGATCGACGCCGTGCCGTTCTCCTCGGCCCGGAAATGGGCAGCCGCGACCTTCGCTCCCCACGGGTCCGATGATGCCTCTCGGGTCGTCCACCACCTGGGCGCCCCCGACGTGCTACTTCCCGTCGGCGAGTGGTCCGTGGCTCGTGACCGGGTGGCCGAACTGGCCGATGACGGACACCGGGTCCTCGTCGTGACCCGATCGAGTTACGACCCCGACGCCCCCACCGACGAACTCCCGTCAGCCCGACTTCCGCTGTGCCTGGTGTTGCTCACCGACACGGTCAAGGCCGAGGCGCCGGAGATCCTCGCCTGGTTCGTCGAACAGGGTCTGGACCTGAAGGTAATCTCGGGCGACCATCCGGCCACCGTGGCCGCCGTGGCCCGACGTGCCGGCATTCCCGGTGCCGAGGAAGGTGTCGATGCCCGCACCCTGCCCGACGACCCCGAAATGCTGGCTGAGGCCCTGACCGGCGACCTGGTTGACCGCTCGGTGTTTGGACGGGTCACGCCCCACCAGAAGCAGGCCATGGTCCGCGCCCTGCAAGCCCGTGGCCGGACGGTGGCCATGACGGGCGATGGTGTCAACGACGTCCTGGCCCTCAAGGATGCCGACATGGGAATCGCCATGGGCTCCGGGAGTTCGGCGTCCCGGGCTGTCGCCCAGCTGGTCCTCCTCGACGATCGGTTCTCGACGCTGCCCCGGGTGGTGGCCGAGGGCCGTCGGGTTATTAACAACATCGAGCGGGTGGCCAACCTCTTCCTCACCAAGGCCACCTACGCCGTGCTGCTGACCGTCCTCGTCGGACTGTTCGGCGTGCCGTTCCCGTTCCTACCCAAGCAGCTCACCCTCATCGGCACCGTGTCGATCGGCCTTCCCGGTTTCTTCCTGGCGCTGGCGCCCGACGACTCCCTGGTGCGGCCCGGCTTCCTCCCCCGGGTCCTGCGATGGTCCCTGCCCGCCGGGGTGGCCGCGTCGGCTGCCACGTTCGTCTGTTACGAGGTGGTTCGCCGGTCGGATGCCTCGTTGGCCGAGGCCCGCACTGCAGCCACCCTGACCCTTCTCGGGGTGGGGCTAGCCATCCTCCTGGGGATCAGTCGACCGCTCCGCCCCTGGAAGCTGGCCCTGGCCGCCGCCATGGCTGGGCTCTACGCGGTGACTATGGCGTGGCCGTTCGCACGCGACTACTTCGAATTGGTCGTCCCATCCGACTCGGTCTGGTTGACGGCGGCGATCTGCATGGCCGCCGGTGGCCTGCTGGTGGCCGTCGCACCGCGGATCACCGCTCTTCTCCTGATGGGGCGAGTCCGGGGCCGCTAGCGTCGCCGGAGAGACCGGGGGTCAACGGCGATCCTCGTCAGACCCGGAGGGTCTCCCCATGTCCGATTCCCAAACCAGCCTGTTCGCCACCGCGCTGGACCAGTTCAATCGTGGCGCCGACCTGATCGACCTCTCCGACGATCTTCGGTCGATCCTCTCCCAGCCCAAGAACGAGATCATCGTCAACTTCCCGGTGCGTCTCAACGACGGGACCTACCGGGTCTTCCGGGGCTACCGCATCCAGCATTCCAATCTGCTGGGTCCGTACAAGGGCGGAGTCCGATTCCACCCCATGGTCGACCTCGACGAGGTCAAGGCCCTGGCTTCGTGGATGACGTGGAAGTCGGCTCTGTGTGACATCCCGTTCGGCGGAGCAAAGGGCGGCATCTCGTTCGACCCCGGCGGACTCGAGCCCGACGAGCTGGAGCGGGTCGTCCGACGCTTCACCCACGCCCTGGGCGGCAACATCGGTCCCGACCACGACATTCCGGCGCCCGACCTGGGGTCCAACGCCCAGTCGATGGTCTGGATGATGGACACCTACGCCAATTCCACCGGCGTCACCGAGCGTCAGAACGTCAAGCGCATCGTGACCGGCAAGACGCTGGAGACCGGCGGAAGCCCGGGACGCGAAAAGGCCACCGGCCAGGGCGTGGTGTTCTGCCTCCAGCACTGGGCCGACGAGGTCGGCTTCGACCTGGCAGGCGCCACCGTCAGCATCCAGGGCTTCGGCAACGTGGGCAGTGCCACGGCCCGCATCCTCCAGGTGCACGGCGCCAGGGTGGTGGCCGTGTCCGACCATGCCGGCACAGTGGCCGACGAGGACGGCATCGACGCCTTCGAGTTGACCGACTGGGTCAGCGAGCGGGGCTCGGTGGCTGGATTTCCGGGTGGCATGTGGATCGACACCGACGACTTCTGGACCGTGCCGGCCGACATCGTCGTCCCCGCCGCCCTCGAGAACCAGATCACCGCAGACAACGCGGGCCGGATCCAGGCCAAGGTCATCGTCGAGGCGGCCAACGGGCCAACGACGCCGGATGCCGAGAAGATCCTCGCCCAACGGGACATCGACGTACTGCCCGACATCCTCGTCAACGCCGGTGGTGTCGTGGTCTCATACTTCGAGTGGCTGCAGAACCGGTCGGCCGAACGCTGGGACCTGGACGACGTGGACTTCAGGTTGCGTGAGACCCTGTGGAAGGCGTGTGACGCCGTGGTCGACCTGCGGGCCGAACTCGAGGTGAGTTCGCGTCGGGACGCCGCCTACGCGGTGGCGCTGCGGCGCCTTCAGGTCGTCTACGGGCAGCGGGGCATCTTCCCCTGATCCGGACCCTGCTTATCGGATCAGGCCCGTTCGTCGACGCCCTCGTCGAGGGACTCGACGCCCGCGGCCACGCCACCGCCACGGTCGAGCCGGACCGGGATCGGTCGGTCTCCGCTGGGGAGTCCCCGGAGCTCGACGCCGTCGAACCGGGCCTTCGAGCAGCCGTCGGCCTGCTGGGCGTTCCCGATCTGGTGGTCCATGTCCCGGCGGTCACCGATGGTCCGGTGGCCATCAACGACCAGGAGCCGGATGCCTGGGCCGCGGCGTGTGAGGCCCCGATGGTGGAGGCCATCGGCGTGGCCCGGGCCGTCGGCAACCTTGTCGATCTGGGCGACCCTGGGCCTGAAAGCGGGCCCCGCCGACTGGTGTGGATACTCCCCACGACGGCGCTGGGTGGAAGCGCCGGATTCGTGGGCGTCAGCGCGGCCGGCGAGGGCATCCGGGCACTGGCCAAGGGAGCGGCCAGGCAGTGGGGATCGTCGTGCACCACTGCCGTGCTGGCCGTGTCACCAACGCTTCTGTTCGACGGATCGGGACCGCCCGACGAGGGATCATTGTCCCCACCGGCACTCGGAGGGCCGGGTGACGTGACCACCGACGTGGCCTCTCTGGTCGACCTGCTGGCCGACCCCAGGAGCCGATTCGCCACCGGCGGGACACTGGTGGCCGACGGCGGTTCCTGGATGGCCCCGTGAACGCGTCGACCTCACCATCGGGCGCCGGGCTGCTGGACGGACGGGTGGCTCTGGTCACCGGCGGCGGAGCCGGCATAGGCCTGGGCCTGGCCACCGCCATGGCCCGCCACGGCGCATCGGTGGTCCTGGCCAGTCGACGATCCGAGGTGGGCGAAGCCGCCGCTGTCGGGCTTCGAGCTGAGGGCCTGCAGGCTTCCTGGGTCCGGTGTGACGTGACGGTGCCCGCCGAGATCGCCGCTGCAGTGCTCTCCACGGCGGAGAAGCTGGGTCGGCTGGACTGCCTCATCCACAACGCGCTGGATGGCTCGGCCGTCGGTCCGTTGGAGGAAGCCACCGATGAGGGCTGGGCCACACTGGCTGCCACGTCGGTCCGGGCGTCCTACGACTGTGCCCGCATTGCCCATCCCCACCTACAGGCGACCGGCGGGTCGCTCGTCCTACTGACCTCGGCAGCCGGCATGGAGGGGAGCGAGGCCCGCCCGCTCTACGCCATGGCCAAGGCCGCCCAACGGGGACTCGCCAAGGGACTGGCCGCTGAATGGGGCCCGGACGGGATCCGGGTCAACTGCATAGCGCCGGTGGCCATGACCCCTGCGCTGGCCGGTGCTATCCGCCACGACCCGTCACTGGGCGAACGGTTGGTGGCCCGGACGCCGCTGGGCCGAATCGGCGACCCAGTCGACGACGTGGGTCCGGTGGCGGTGTTCCTGGCCGGGGATCTGTCCCGCCACGTGACCGGTCAGACGGTGGTCGTCGACGGCGGAGGGTTCCGGGGCCTGTAGCCGCGGGGCTCGTGGCCCGCGAAACCCGTCGTTAAGGAAACGAGTCAGCCGACCTCAGCCAGTGCCGCGGCGGCTCGACGGGCGGCCACTTGTCGGCGACCGATGATCGGTGTGGTAGGAGCAAAGCCGGCCGTGGCCCGTTCGGCCTCCGACTCGCCACCCCAGAATCCGAGCTCGCGGTTCTCGCGGGCATGCTGCTTGCAGGATTCCATGGCCGGGCAGGCTGCACAGAGTTGCGCTGCTCGGGCCTCGCGCCGGACCCGGGCCTCGGGACGCTCGGCGAAGGGGGCGAAGAACAGGTCGCTCTTGTCCCGGCAGAGGACGTCGTCCACCCACCGCATCTCCTGTGAGTCGACGTACAGGTTCGCCGCTGCATCTGACATGGTGTGCTCCCTTCGGAACCCATCTGAGGCCCGGGTTCCGGAGATGGGGCTGGTTGCCCCTCCCGCTCACCCGTTCGCCCCTTCGGCGTCCCGCGATCCGACTGCTCGTTGTGTGACGCGCCCTTCACCAGGCCGCTTCGCGATGGTAGGAACAGGCGGTGCCGCGCTCCAGTGTTTCGCGATGATTGTTAGAGAACCTACCTATCTATCTAAATGATAGAAATCTCACCTTTGGATACCTCCACACGATGACCACCGGGTAGTAACTACGAGAGTTACTCACCGGTAGCAGCCCGTGGAACGGCCCATGGATCAACAATGAACGAATCGCCGGTCTCCCCATGAGACCCGTCAGGCTGGCAGGCTGCACAGGTGCAGGATCAAACACCCAAACACCAGGACGGCCCGTACTTCGAAGAGTTGTCCGTGGATCAGGTCTTCGATCCCGCACCAGCAGTCACCATCGGCGCCGGCGAGGCCGCCGCCTATCAGGCCATCTGCGGCGACCCGTTGGCCACCTCGCTGAGCCGGCCGCTGGCCGAGGCCGTCACCGGTCGACCGGGCACCCTCGTCAATCCGGCCCTGGTGCTTCACGTGTCGATCGGACAGAGCACTGTGGCCACCCGGACGGTCATCGCCAACCTCTTCTATCGCGGAGTGGCCCTCCGCCGACCGGTCCGCCATGGTGAGACGCTGCAGAGCAACGTCACCATCCGCGGCCTGCGGGAACTGTCGCGCCGAGACGACCGGCCGGCACGCGGGCTGGTCCTGCTCGGCATCCGGACCACCTGTCTCGACGACGGTGCCACGGTCGCCGACTACGAGCGCTGCGCCATGCTCCGGTTCCGCGACCCCGAGGCCGTCACGGCTCACGATGACGACCTCGGCGAAGCCGACCACAACATCGACCTGGCTGCCTGGAACGACCTGATCCCGGATGGCTGGGACACCGCCCCGTTGCGCGCCGCTGCGGCGACCACGTCGACCTGGACCCGCGGCACGCCGGTCATGGATCCCATGCGGGACACGGTGACCAGCGCCCCGGAGCTGGCACGGCTCACCCAGAACCTCGCTCCGGTTCACCGCGACCCGTCGCTCGGACCCGGCGGACGACGACTGGTCTACGGCGGCCACACCATCGGCCTGGCCCAGGCATCCCTGACCAGACTGCTCCCCGACACGGCCACCGTCCTGGGCTGGCAGTCATGCGACCACCCGGCACCGGTATTCGAGGGCGATGTGCTGTCATTCCGACACACGCTGCTCGACGAGCAACCTGCTGCCGGCGGACGCCTACGGGCACTGCAGACCGTGGTTGACGCACAACGGTCCAACGGATCGTCTGAGTCCGTACTGGACTGGCGCCTCGTCACCTGGGGCGCCTAGCCGAGGGCCACGGCCCCCCGGTCCACCAGGGCGCCCAGCGCACCGGCCGAGAGGCCCAGCTCGCCGGTCAGGATCTCCTCGGTGTGCTGGCCGAGCCGTGGCGCCACCATGGCACCACGATCCACGGCGTCGGCTCCCCCGAAAGCCAGTGGCGACCCGGGCACGAGGTGACGCCCCACCCCGGGCTGGTCCAGTTCGGCAAACAGCGGGTTGTCCGTCGAGGCACGCGGATCCTCGGCCACCATCTGGACCACCGAGCGGTACGGACCCCAGCACACCTCGTGTTCGTCGAGTGCGGCCGCCACCTCGGTCAACGTCCGGGCGGCGAACCATGGCTCGAACAGGGCACACAACCGGTCCGTGACGAGATAGCGCTCGCCCTCGTCGCCGAGGTCGACCTCCAACTCGTCGGCCAGCGCCGCCACCACATCAGCCGTCCCGGTGGCAGCCTGCAGACCCGACCACTGCTTGGCTGTGATTGCCACCACCATGGCCCGCCGACCGTCACTGGTCACGAAGTCACGGCCGAAGGCCCCATAGATGGCGTTGCCCACCCGGTCGCGTTCGGTGCCGTTGACCTGAGCCTCGGCCAGGTTGCCGAGGGCACCCACCGTGGCTAGGGCTACGTCGGCCAGGGCAATGGTTACCAGGCCCCCGCCACCACCCAATCGTCGACGCCGGTCAGCGGCCAGCAGACCTGTGGCTGCCATCTGCCCGCACACCAGGTCCCATGCCGGGACCACGTTGTTGACCGGGCGGGGGTCGTCGGGGTGTCCGGTGAGGCTCGGATAGCCCACCGCGCAGTTGACCGTGTAGTCCAGCGCCGTGGTGCCGTCGTGGCTTCCGGTGACCACCACCATCACCAGGTCGTCGTGGCCCAGTTCGCGACTTCTGGTCGTCAGGCGCTCGGGATCCATCCATCCCCGAGCAGGGAAGTTGGTCAGGAAGTTTCCCGCGCCGGCGATCAGCTCGGTGAGCAGTTCCGTGACCTCGCCGTCCCGGAGGTCAACGGCCAGCGACCGCTTCCCCTTGTTCAGACCGTTCCAGTAGAGGCTGACGCCGTCAACGGTGAGCGGCCAGCGTCGGTGGTCGATGCCGCCTCCCACCTGATCGAACCGAATCACGTCGGCCCCCAGCTGGGCCAACGTCATACCACCTGACGGCGCCGCCACGAAGGCCGTGCCCTCCACCACCGACAGCCCAGCCAGCGGAGCGGTCACCATCTCCTCAGCCAGGCCAGGAGACTTCAGGACAGGGTTCGAACGTCGTCCAAGACCATGCCGGCGTGGGCCTCCAGGTCCTGGCCCTTAAGGTCGTAGACGCGCATGATCGTTCCCTCAGGGTCGATTAGATACGTAACCCGCAGCGGTAAGCCGTATTCGGCCTCCACTTCATAGGCCTGCCCAACCTCCTTAGTGGTGTCGGCCAGCAGGCGGTATGGAAACCCCTGGTCGTCGGCGAAGTGCTTCTGCGCCTCGACGGTGTCGAAACTGACACCCAGCACCACGACACCGGCCTCCTCAAACTCCGGGGTTCGGTCACGGAACCCCCCGCCCTGGACCGTTCAACCGGGGGTGGACGCCATTGGGTACCACCACAGGGCCACCCAGTGCCCACGGAGGCTGTCTAGCGTTACCAACTCGCCGTCCTGGTCGGGCGCCGAGAAGTCTGGTGCCTTCGTTCCAACGTCAAGCATGTGTACTCAGCTGGTCGTCCACGCAGATGAGTATGGCCGCTCAACAGCGCCCGGCACGACATCGGTCGCCGCCCGTTGCCGACCCCACATCAAGCGACCAGCCACCCACCAAGCCACCGGGATCACGCCAGCCAGGAGATCGACTGCACCTCGCTGTAGGCCTCGAGTCCGGCGATGCCGCGGTCACGGCCGATCCCGGAACGTTTGAAGCCGCCGAAAGGGGCATCGGGATGCGGGACCACGCTGTTCAGCGCCACGTTGCCGGTCTGGATTTGCTGGGCGATTTGCAGAGCCCGGGCGTTGTCACCGCTGTAGACGTAGCTGTAGAGCCCGTAGTCCGAGTCGTTGGCCAGGTTCACCGCCTCGTCGTCGCCGTCGTGGGCCAGGACGACCACCACCGGACCGAAGGCCTCCTCGCGCACGGCGTGCATGTCGGCCGTGCAATCAGCCAACAACGTGGGCGCCACGAAGTAGCCCGGCAGGTCCGGCCGCTCACCACCACACACCAGGGTGGCCCCGGCGTTGACGCCACCGCGGATGAAGGACTCGACGCTGTCGCGCTGTGCCTCACTGACCAGCGGACCGACAAGGGTGTCGCGCTCGGTGGCGTCGCCCACCTTCAGCATCCCGGCCACCGCACCCAGCGTGGACACCAGTTCATCGACCTTGCTGCGGTGGCAGATCACCCGGGTGGGCGCAGTGCATATCTGGCCGCTGTGGAAGCCCCACACGCTGGCGATGGCCCCCACGGCCTTGCTCACGTCCGCGTCGTCGGTCATCACCAAGGCGCCCTTGCCACCCAGCTCCATGAGGACCCGGGTCATGGACGAAGCACCGTCGGCCATGATCCGCGCACCCACCGCCGACGAACCGGTGAAGCTCACCATCTGCACGTCGGGCGAGGAAACGAGCGCGGCCGGCGCCTCGGTCCCCGCCGAGGTCAGGACGTTGACCACTCCCGGGGGTAGGCCCGCCTCAACTACGGCCTCCCCGAGACGCAGGACAGCCAGAGGATCCTGGGGAGCGGGCTTGATGATGCAGGTGTTGCCCATGGCTAGCGCCGGGGCCAGCTTGCCGGCCACGTTTACCAGCGGGAAGTTGTACGAGGTGATACAGGCCACCACGCCGACCGGCCGGCGGTACACCGCGGCACCAACCAGCCCCGCCGGCCCGAGGGCCGAGGCCGCCTGTGTGACCGGCAACTCGGCACGGTCGAGGTGACGGGGAATGGCGTACTGGGCGTAGCGGTCAGCCAGGTTCGGGCCGACCTGCATGGTCTCGGCGACGTTGATGGTCGCTCCGGTCTCGGCCTGGACCAGTGCCGACCAGGTCGGGGCCTGAACGCGGAGTACGTCTGCCAGACGCTGGAGCATGGCGCCCCGCTCGGCGGGCGACGTGGCCGCCCATCCGGGCAGAGCAGCCTTCGCAGCGGCGATCGCCGCCTCGGTGTCGGCCACCGTGGCGTCGGGGGCGTGCCCCACCACGTTGGTGGTGTTGGGGTCGATGATCTCGTAGGTCGACGCGGTGGCCGTCCACTCGCCGCCGATGAGGAGGCGCCACTGCTCCTGGGGGTCGATGGTCCTGACGTCACCCATGGGTGCTGGCCTCCTGCCGCCTGTTCCCGGAACCTGTTCCCGGCAACCGTTCCGATCGCCTCTGACGGTCCATCAGGTCGTACGGCCATCGTACCGATGGGCCGCGTGCGGTCCCCCACCGGCATGCTGACTACGGTCCCGAGCCATGTACGACGTGTTGATCCGGGGTGGTTGGGTAGTCGACGGAACGGGCGACGAGCGCCGACTGGCCAACGTGGCCATCACCGACGGTCGAATCACCGCCATCGGCCCCGACATTGGGGGCACATCACCCGACGAGGCGGCCCGTACCGTCCTGGAGGCCGATGGGCGGGCTGTCTGTCCGGGGTTCATCGACGTCCACACCCACTACGACGCCCAAGTCTTCTGGGACGGCACGCTTAGCCCATCACCTCTGCACGGGGTCACCACGGTCATCGGGGGGAACTGTGGCTTCACCATCGCGCCGCTGTCCGACAATCCGGCCGACGGCGAGTACCTCATGCGGATGCTCTCGCGCGTCGAGGGCATGCCCTTGGAGTCGCTCCGCGAAGGCGTGCCGTGGAACTGGCGGACCACCGCCGAGTACCTCGATGCCGTCGACCCGCTCCTGGCTGTCAACGCCGGCTTCAAGGTCGGCCACTCGGCTATACGACGGGTGGTCATGGGCGACGAAGCCACCAGACGCGAGGCCACCGATGCAGAGTTGGAGGCCATGGCCACGCTGCTCAGCGACGGCCTGTCGGCTGGCGCCATGGGTTTCTCGTCGACATGGTCGACTACCCACAATGACGCCGAGGGGCGACCGGTTCCCAGTCGGCACGCCTCCCGGGACGAAGTACTCGCCCTCTGCTCGGTGCTCGTCGACCACCCCGGCACCAGCCTCGAGATGCTGGCCGCTGCAGGCGGGCCAACGGACGACGAATCGAAATCCCTGCTCTGCGACATGTCGCTGGCCGCCGGCGGCCGCCAGGTCAACTGGAACGTCATGCAGGTCACCGCCTCCACCGTCGACGAATGTTTCGAGAAGTTGGAGGCATCGTCCTACGCCGCCGAACGGGGCGGCCGAGTGGTGGCCCTCACCATCCCCATGGTCATCGCCGCCCGCTTCTCGATGGCCAGCGGCTTCGTGCTGGACGCCATCCCCGGCTGGGCCGAGGTCATGTTCCTCCCCCACGAGGAGAAGAAGCGGGTACTGGCCGACCCGGCCGAACGCCGACGCCTCGACGATCTGGCTCAGGGTGACCATCCGTTCCGACGACTGGCCAACTGGGGCGCCATGACCATCTTCGATACCGTGGCGCCTGAAAACGACGGGTGCGATGGTCGTACGGTGGCCGACATCGCTGCGGAGCGGGGTTGTGGCGCGTTCGACGCCCTACTCGACATCTGTCTGGCCGACGACCTCCTGACCTCGTTTGGACGGCCCGACGTACCGGCGTCTGTTGCCGACTGGCAGGCCCGGGTCGACATCTGGCGCGATGGCCGGGCGGTCATAGGCGCATCGGACGCCGGAGCCCACCTCGACCTGCTGGCCACCTTCAACTACCCCACCCGGGTTCTCGCTGAGCCGGTCCGCCAGCATGGGCTGCTGTCCCTGGAGGAGGCAATCCACCGGATGACCGCCGTCCAGGCTGACCTGTACGGCCTGGTGGACCGTGGCCGCCTCGTCGAGGGTGCCCACGCCGACGTGATCCTGATCGACGAGGCCACCGTGGACTCCGACCCGGTCGCCATGCGCCCCGATCTCCCCGGCGGAGCGGCCCGCCTCTACGCCGGCGCCACCGGTATCGACGACGTTCTGGTAGCCGGTGTGCCCGTGGTGGCCGACGGAGCGTTCACCAAATACCGTCCCGGACGGGTGCTGCGTAGCGGTACCGACAGTCGCTGAGGAAGCGCATATGGCCGACCATCGATCCTTCTTTCTGGATGACGCACTCCACGACTACGTCATCGCCCACACCACTCCAGCCGACCCGGTCCGTCGGTCGCTCACCGAGGCAACAGCAGCACTCGGTCCGTGGGCCCGGATGCAGGTGGCCGACGACCAGGCCGCTCTGCTCTCCACGCTGGTGCAGGCCATCCGCCCCACTCTGGCGGTCGAGGTCGGGACCTTCACCGGCTCGTCGTCGTTGGCCATTGCCCGAGCGTTGCCTCCCGGCGCTCGCCTTTTGTGTTGTGACGTGTCCGACGAGTGGACGGCTATCGCCCGGACCCACTGGGCCATGGCCGGTATCGACGACCGGATCGACCTGGTCATCGCCCCGGCGCTTCAGACACTGAAGGGGCTGGGCGACGCGGTGGTGGACTTCGCCTTCATCGATGCCGACAAGACCGGTTACCTCGCCTACTACGAGGAACTCGTCCCCCGCCTCTCACCTCACGGCCTGTTGGCCATCGACAATGTCCTGTGGGCCGGCAAGGTGCTCGACCCGACGGCCCACGACGACGACACCGTGGCGCTTCGGACGCTCAACGACCGGATCGTCGCCGACGACCGGGTCGAGGTGGTCATGCTGTCCGTCGGCGACGGGCTGACGCTGGTCCGGCGGGCCTGAGCCCGAAGGCACGCAATCCGGTCCCCATCGCAACGGTCCAGCCCGGCTGGGGCCGGCACCCAAGGCCACGGGTAGAATCGGCTTGCCGGCCGGTAACCCACCGGACCCGATCCCCATCGAGCAGGAGCCCAGTCCCATGGCTGAAGCCGTCATCGTCGCCACCAGTCGCACCGCCATCGGGCGGGCCGGAAAGGGCGGCCTCGTCGAGGCCCGTCCCGACGACCTGTCCGCCTTCATCATCGACGACGTGCTCTCCAAGGTGCCCGAACTGCCTCGTGACCAGATCGAGGACGTCATCTGGGGTACCGCCCAGCCGGGCGGCGAGCAGGGCTACAACCTGGGTCGGGTGGCCAGCCTGCTGGCCGGCCTCGACGCGCCGGGCACCACTGTGAACCGGTACTGCTCATCGTCGCTCCAGACGATCCGCATGGCCGCCCATGCCATCCGGGCCGGCGAGGGTGACGCCTTCGTCTCCGGTGGCGTGGAGTGCGTCAGCCGCTTCCAGTTCGGTGCAGCGGACACCGGCTCCCACAACGCCCGTTTCGCCGACGCCGAAGCCCGGACCGCGGGTCGGACCGGTGAGGGCACGGGCGCCTGGGCCGATCCCGACGGTTTGCCCGACATCTACATCGCCATGGGCCAGACAGCCGAGAACGTGGCCGAGCACAAGGGCGTATCCCGTCAGGCCCAGGACGAGTGGGGCGTCCGTTCCCAGAACCGCGCCGAGGCCGCTCAGGTCCGCGGCTTCTTCGAACGTGAGATCACGCCCTACACCCTGCCCGATGGCTCGGTATTCAGCTCCGACGACGGCATCCGGGCCGGCACCACCTACGAGAAGGTATCCCAGCTCTCGCCGGTATTCCGCCCCGACGGCACCGTCACGGCCGGCAACGCCTGTCCGCTCAACGACGGCGCCGCCGCGGTGGTCGTCATGAGCGACACCCGAGCTGCCGAGTTGGGCATCAAACCGTTGGCCCGGATCATCTCGTCCGGCGTGTCGGCTCTCAGCCCCGAGATCATGGGCCTCGGCCCCATCGAAGCCATCCGTCAAGCTCTCAGCAGGGCCGGCATGACCGCCGCCGACATCGACCTGTTCGAGATCAACGAGGCCTTCGCTGCTCAGGTCCTGCCGTCGGCCGACGAGGTCGGTATCGACCTAGACAAGCTGAACGTGAACGGTGGGGCCATTGCCCTGGGCCATCCGTTCGGCATGACCGGTGCCCGCATCATGACCACACTGCTCAACGGCCTCGAGGACTCCGACAAGGAGTTCGGCGTCGAGTCCATGTGCGTGGGCGGCGGCCAGGGCATGGCCATGGTCGTGCAGCGCCTGAGTTGAACTACCGCTCAGAGTTCCAGCCCGCACTCCTCGAACGCCTCGCGGGTGGCCCGCTTCTCCTCCTCGGTTAACTCCAGTAGCGGCGCACGGACGCGGCCGCCCACCTGACCCAGCAGTTCCTGCCAGTACTTCTGGTGAGCGTGGGGCTTATCCGGTGGCCGGGTATCCCTGAGGGCGGCCCGCACCGGCTCGAGACTGGCGCTGATTGACCGTGCCTCGTCGGCCCGTCCGGCAAACGCCGCCTGTGTGTAGTCGTGCATACGCCGGTCGGACGCCGTCTGAAGCAGGAACGGCGGCGAGGAGCAGAGGTACAACCGCCAGTCCAGTTCGAGGACGTTGTCTAACCACTCCACCTCCGACGCCGTGCTCACCTGGATGCGGTCTGAGGCCAGGGCGGTCAGTTCCGAGTACATCGGCCGCGGCACGCTGTACTTGATGGCCACCACGGTCTCGATGTCGGCCAAGCGGCTGCATAGGTCCGGTGACATGAGGTAGCCGCTGTCGGGGTGGCTCCACAGGGCGATCCCGATGTCGACCTGCTCGGCGATCGTCCGGTAGTAGCCGACCAGTGCCTCGTCCCGCTCGGTGTGGAAGTGCAGCGTCGGTGCGTGGACCACGATCCAATCGGCACCCACATCGACGGCATGACGGGCCAGGTCCAGGACGACGTCCAGGTTCTGGTCAGAGCAGGACATGATTGTCCGGCCCCGATCCGCTGTGGCTTCAACAGCCAACTCGAACGACCGCTTCCGTTCGTCAACCGACATCGAGAAGAACTCACCCTGCTTCCCGGAGACGAAGACGCCCTCGATCTCGAGGTCCTCGGTCCAGTATCGGACGTTCTCCCGGAAGCCGTCCTCGTCGACCCGAAGGTCCTCGGTGAATGGTGTGAGAGCGGCTGCCCAGATGCCCTTCATGTACTGGCGGGCGTGGTCCTTGGCGTTGGCCCTTGAGTGATCCATGTCCCCTCTCCCGATACCAATCAGACGATGGGGATGCTTTGGGAGACGTTCTTGACCGTCAGGTAGTGGTGGAGGCCCTCCGTCCCACCCTCCCGGCCATAGCCGCTGGACTTCATGCCACCGAACGGGGTCTCCGGGAGGGATGCCTCCAGCGTGTTGATCGACAGGTTGCCCGCCTCGACCTGGTCGACCATGCGGTCCATGTAGTCGGCCCGGTTGGTGAACCCGTAGGCGGCGAGGGCGAACGGGACCGCGTTGGCCCGCTCGATCGCCGTGTCCAGCGAGTCGACGGAGTTCACGATGGCCACCGGCCCGAAGGGCTCCTCGCGCATGATCCGGGCGTCGTCGCCGACGTCGGCCAGCACCGTCGGCTCGTAGAAGTAGCCGGTCTCCCCGATGCGATGGCCTCCAGTGGTCAGCATCGCCCCGGTGCCGCAGGCATCGGCCACGAGGTCGGTCACGGTGGCAAGGCGCCGGTTGTTGGCCAACGGCCCCATCTCGACGCCGTGCTCCATACCCGCGCCTACGACGATGGACGCGCAGTGGCGGGTGATCCCGTCGAGGAACCGGTCGTAGACGGCCTGGTGGACGAAGAAGCGGGTCGGCGAGGTGCAGACCTGGCCAGTGTTGCGCATGGCCCGTGCCGCCGAACTGGCGGCCGCCGCGTCGACATCAGTGTCCTCGCACACGATCACCGGTGCGTGTCCACCCAGTTCCATCATGACCGGTGTCATGTGGTCGGCCGCGAGCCCGGTGAGGTGGCGTCCGACCGAGGAAGAGCCGGTGAAGGCCACCAGGCGGATCACGTCGCTGACGATGAGGTGCTGCGAGATGTCGTCCGGAATTCCGTAGACAAGGTTGAGCACACCCGGTGGGAGCCCCACGTCGTGGAACGCCTGAACGATGTGCATGGCTCCGGCTGGGGTCTCCTCGGCCGCCTTCAGGATGATCGAGCACCCCGAGGCCAGAGCGCCGGCCACCTTGCGGGCTGGCTGGCTCATAGGGAAGTTCCACGGTGAGAATGCGGCTACCGGACCAATCGGCTGGTGGTGCACGACGTGCTTGACACCCGGGCCGCTGGGAATGACCCGGCCGTAGGTGCGCATGGCTTCACCGGCGTCCCATTCGAAGAACTCGGCGCCTCGAATGACCTCCCTTTGCGACTGGGCGAACGGCTTGCCGTGCTCAAGGGTGATGGCGTAGGCGATCTCATCCTGCCGGGAACGCAGCAGGGTGGCCGCTGATCGGATCAGGGCGGCCCGGTCGCGAGGCGGCGTCCGGCGCCACACTTCGAACCCGGCTGCCGAGGCAGCCAGGGCATCGTCGAGGTCAGCTGCACTGGCGACAGGCACCTGTCCGATGACAGCCTCGGTCGCCGGGTCCATGACGGGTAGGCCCTCGCCAGTCGCCCGCCAGGCACCGTCGATGTACAACTTTGACTCCGGATAGGTCATCATCAACTGCTCCAGCCTCACACGATCCCGTCGAGCAGGTCGACGAATCGGTCGATGTCAGTGAACGAGTTGTAGAGCGGCACCGGGGCGGCCCGGATCACGTCAGGCTCACGCCAGTCACAGACCACCCGCTCTTCGGCCAGCATCCGAAACACCTGCGGGCCGTCGCCCCCCACGATCCTCAGCGCATGCTGGCATCCCCGCTGGTTCATGGCCGCCGGGGTGAGGCTCACGACCCGACCGGCTAAGGACTCGGCCAGTCGACGATCCAGATATCGAATCTGGAGTTCCGACTTCCTCCGCAACGCCGATATGCCGCCGGCCCGGTCGATGACGTCAAGCGAGGCCCTCAGCGGCGCCATGGCCAGAATTGGGGCGTTGGACAGTTGCCACGACTCCACCGTGGGAATCGGCTCGAACCGGTTCGCCATCTGGAACCGCGTCGCCGGATCCGTTCCCCACCAGCCCAGGAATCTGGGGAAGTCCCCGTCATCCACGTGGCGTCGGTGGACATAGGCCCCGCCCACAGCCCCAGGGCCACCGTTGAGGTACTTGTATGAGCACCAGACGGCGAAATCGACGCCCCAGTCGTGGAGGTCGAGTTCGATGTTGCCCACTGCGTGGGCCAGGTCGAAGCCGACCAGGGCACCCACCTCGTGCCCGGCGACCACGACCTCGGCCATGGGTACTACCTGGCCCGTGAAGTATTGGACGCCAGGGAGGAGCACAACGGCCAGTTCCTCACCGTGCTCGGCGATGGCCGCCAGAAGGTCCTCGGCCCGGAGCGTCTCCTCACCGTGGCGCGGCCCGACGGTGACCAACGACGTCTCCGGATCGAAGCCCCGCTGATGGATCTGCGACTCCACGGCGAAGTGGTCCGATGGGAAAGCGTGCTCCTCGATGAGGACCTTGTGGCGATCGGGGGTCGGCCGGTAGAAACTGACCAGCAACAGGTGAAGGTTGACGGTCAGCGAATTCATGGCCACCACCTCGTCGACGTGGGCACCAGCCAGGGCGGCCAGCCCTCCGGCTAGGAGGCCGTGGTAGGTCGCCCACGCCGAGGCCCCCGAGAAGTGGCCCCGACCTCCCAGGTCGGCCCACCGGTCGATCTCGTCGCCAACCTCCGTCCGAGCCGAGTGGGGAAGCGCACCCAGTGAGTTGCCGTTGAGGTAGATGCCGTCGGGGACCTCGAACTCGTCCCTCAGGTGGGCCAGCGGATCGGCCGCGTCCAGTTCGCTGGCAGTCGACGAGTCCACGGATGGCATCACGGTGGGGCTCACAATCTGGCTCCGGTCCCCGGATGGATCGCTCCACAGTTGGGACAGGTTCGGGCTGCCTCGTCGGCGTCGAAGGCCGCGAAGAGCGGCGGCAGGTCCTCGTCGATGGCCTGGAGTTGGACCTCCACCCGGTAGACCACGTGGGCGCACTCGAAGCAGGCCCACTCGAACCCATCCATCTCACCGGGTGCACGCTGGTACTCGACGACCAGGCCGATCGAGTCAGGGTCGGGACGCTGGGGAGAGTGGCGGATACCGGCCGGGAGCAGGTGCACCTCGCCCTCGAGGATCGGCATGTGGAACGGTGCCGTGCCCTCCTCGGACCAGATCACGAGGTCCATATCACCCCGGAGTTGGTGGAAGAACTCCTCCCGCGGGTCATCGTGGAAGTCGTTGCGTTGGTTTCCCCCGCCGACGATCATCACGATCATGTCGACGTCCCGCCAGATCTGCTTATTTGCGACCGGCGGCGTGAGGTCCTCACGGTGGTCTCGGATCCAGGCATTGAGGTTGAACGGTCGACGCTCGCCGGGGTCCGGGTCGTAATCGGTCATGTCAGCCTTCTCCTGTTCGTCCCTAGTCGTGGTGATCGCCTCATCCGACCCACACCTCATCGTCCACCGCCGTGGCGGCCAGGGACTCCAAGAAGCTGGTGAGGCCCCGCAGCCGTTGGGCCAGCTCTTCGAGCCCGTCCGCTCCAGCCAGCGCCTCACCCTCCAACAGTGTGGCATCGGCAATGAGCGCTCTGGTCAAAGTGGAACCGGCGGGCGTGAGAGCCACTACCCGTTGTCGCCGATCGTCGCCGTCGACGGTCTTAGTTACCAGGCCCCGATCCTCCAGCCTGCGAAGGGCATGGGTCACCGTGGGTTGGGGGCTGAGCGCCGCGACGGCCAGATCGGCGACGCGCAGGTCCCCGAGATCCTGCAGTACCGAGAGCAGACGCCACTCAGACCGGGCCACCCCGGCCCGGGCGAGCACCGCGTAGAACGGCGCCGAGAGGGTCTGGTCGGCCTTACGGAGAAGGTACGGGAGGTACCGGTCCAGGAAGTCCGGCGTCAAAGCGGTCGAGCAGCCAGGCATCGAATGGAGAATAGATTCATACGAATGGATAGGCAACCTGCGTCCCCAACCATCGAGAGATCGGCATGACCCTTCGCTGGGCGTCCATGGCCGATGTCGACCGGCAGCGGGAGTACTCCCCTAGTTCATGCCTCCCCAACGGTGATTACCAGACCTACATCCTTGAATACCGACGGGCCAGCGAGGCCGCATGGGCCCGGGCCGGCGACCATCCGACGGCATCGACCACCACCGTCCGGTACGGCGACGACGAGGCCCATGTCATCGACGTCATGACACTCGGAGGTGACCGTCCGGCGCCACTCCTGGCGTTCATCCACGGCGGTTACTGGCAGGAGCTGTCACGCGTCGAGTCGCGCTTTCCGACGGCCGCCTGTATTGCTCAAGGCTGGAGCTACGCGGCCATCGACCACACCCTGGCTCCCGACGCTCCACTCGACCGGATTGTCGACGAGTGTCGTCGAGCCGTTCGCACCCTCGCGGCCCGGGCCGAGGCCCTGAGCCTGGACGCTAACCGGATCGTGTTGGCCGGCCATTCGGCCGGAGCCCACCTAGCGGCCATGGTGGCCGCCGACCCGGGTGGGACCGACGTCGCCGGGCTGGCCCTGGTGTCGGGGATCTACGAATTGGAACCACTGATCGGGACCGCTGTCAACAACCGACTCGGCCTCGACCCGGACACGGCCCGGCGAAACAGTCCGCTGCTGATAGATGTCACCGGCTCCCCGTCCACCCTCGTCGCCCACGGCTCCGACGAGACCTCGGAGTTCAAGGCTCAGTCCGACGCCTTCGGCCGACATCTCGAAGCGGCCGGTACGACGGTCTCCATGCTGGAGGTCGCCGGGCGAAACCACTTCGACGTCATCCTCGACCTAGCCGAACCCGGCACGCCCCTCGGCGACGCCGTAGAACGGTTGATGCGCTCCCTCTGAGGTCTTGCTACCCCTGGCCGCCGGAGGCGTCCTGGACCGAGACCTTGCCGGCGCTGATCCACGGCATCATGGCCCGCAGCTCCGAACCGACCTTCTCGATGCGGTGCTCGCGGCCCTCTTCCTCGAGGCGGTAGAAGTTCTCACGACCACCGTGGGCCTCAGCGACCCACTCATCGGCGAAGACGCCGGTCTGGATCTCTGTGAGGATCTGCTTCATGGTGGCCCGGACGTCGTCGTTGACGACCCGCGGCCCACGGGACAGGTCGCCGTATTCGGCGGTGTCCGACACCGAGTAGCGCATGCCGCCGATGCCCTGTTCGTACATGAGGTCCACGATCAGCTTGAGCTCGTGGAGGCATTCGAAGTAGGCGATCTCCGGCTGGTAGCCGGCGTCGACGAGCGTGTCGAAGGCGCTCCGAACCAGTTCGGTCATTCCGCCACACAGCACGACCTGCTCGCCGAACAGATCGGTCTCGCACTCCTCGGTGAACGTGGTCTCGATGACTCCGGCCCGAGCACCACCCACGCCATCGGCGTACGCCAGGGCGAGGGCCTTGGCGCCACCGGTCGGGTCCTGCTCCACCGCAATGAGGCACGGCACGCCGCCGCCCTCCTCGTAGGTCCGACGCACCAGGTGGCCGGGACCCTTGGGAGCGATCATGATCACGTCGACGTCGGCCGGCGGGGCGATCAGGTCGAAGCGGATGTTGAACCCGTGGGCGAACGCCAGGGCGTCACCGGCTGACAGGTTGGGAGCGATGTGTTCCTCGTAGACCGCCGCCTGATCGGTGTCGGGCAACAGGATCATGATCACGTCGGCCCATGCCGAGGCGTCCGACAGGGACTTCACGGCGAGCCCGGCTTCCGACGCCTTGGCGGCCGACGACGAGCCGTCACGCAGGCCGACGCATACGTCGATGCCCGACTCCTTCAGGTTCAGGGCATGTGCGTGGCCCTGGGATCCGTAGCCGAGGATGGCCACCTTGCGTTCCGCGATCGCTGAACGGTCGACGTCATTCTCGTAGTAGATGTTCGCCACTGGATTCTCCTGTCTTGTGGTCGGTCGGCCTCACGGCCGTATCGGTCTGGCTATCGGGAAAATGGAATTTCAGAGCGGGTGTTCGGAAGAAGGTTCAGTCCAGCGCGTCATCGAGGACGGGTAGGGCCACCCGGCCCGTTCGCTGTAACTCGATGATGCCGTACTCGCGGAGCAGGTCCTCGAATTCGTCGACCCGGCGAGGCGGACCGACGAGCGACAACATCATACGATCGGTACCTAGGCTCAAGACCTTGCCGCCGGCCCGGTCCAGGTGCTCCACGATCTCATCGCGACGGTCCGGCTCGGCGGTCACCGTGACCAGCATCAGCTCGCGCTCTACGGCCTGGCCCGGGGCTAGTTCGCGGATCTCGACAACGTTCACCAACTTGTCCAACTGCTTGACGATCTGGTCGAGCGGGGCCGACTCGAGGTCGACCACTACGGTGATCCGACTCATGTCCTCGTCGTCGGTGGGCGCCACGGCGAGCGACTCGATGTTGAAGGCCCGACGGGCGAACAGCGACGCCACCCGGGCCAGCACGCCGGACTTGTTCTCAACGGTCACGACCAGCGTGTGATAGCGGTGCTCCGCCTCATGGACGTTCATCGGGGCTGCCCTTCCTGGAACCCGGGCACCATAAGTTCGGAGTTGCTGGCACCCGACGGCACCATCGGGAAGACCTTCTCGGATGCCGCCACCCGGAAGTCGATGACCACCGGCCGATCGTCGACCTCGTTGGCCTTGGCGATGGCCACGTCGACCTCGTCGGGGTCGTCGACCCGGATGCCCACGCAGCCCATCGACTCGGCCCACATCTTGAAGTCGGGAACGTCGGACGAGAGAGAGACCTCGGAGTAGCGCTCGTCGTAGAACATCTCCTGCCACTGGCGAACCATGCCGAGGTAGGAGTTGTTTAGCAGCGCCACCTTGATGGGAATGTTCTCGACGGTGGCCGTGACCAGTTCCTGAGCCGTCATCTGGAAGCAGCCGTCACCGTCGATGGCCCACACCTCCCGGTCCGGGAAAGCCACCTTGGCCCCGATGGCCGCCGGAATGGAGAAGCCCATCGTCCCGAGCCCACCCGAGTTGATCCACGTGTAGGGATGGTCGAAGGTCCAGTACTGGCTGGCCCACATCTGGTGCTGACCCACGCCGGAGGTCACGATGGTGTCGTCCGGGGTGGCGTCACGGAGACGCTCGATGACGTACTGGGGCTTCAACGGCTCGCCGGGAGCCCACGGTTCGTAGGCCAGCGGGTAGCGCTCCTGCCAACCGCTGATCCGCGACCTCCAGGCCGACCGGTCGGCGTCACCGGTGCCGTTGCCCGACAGTTCGTCGACCAGTGCCTCGATGGCCACCCGGACATCGCCCTGAATGGCCACGTCGGGCCGCCGCACTTTGCCCAGCTCGGCGGGATCGATGTCGACGTGGATGATCTTCGCCTCGGGGGCAAACCCGTCGAGCTTTCCGGTCACCCGGTCGTCGAACCGGGCGCCGAGGGTGATGAGCAGGTCGGACTCCTGCATGGCGGTGACCGCCGTGTAGTTCCCGTGCATGCCCGGCATGCCTAGACACAGTTCATGGCTGTCCGGGAAGGCACCCCGAGCCATGAGCGTGGTGACCACGCTGATGCCAGTCAACTCAGCTAGGGCTCGCAACGCATCGGCGGCTCGCGCCTTGAGGATTCCGCCACCCACGTAGAGCACCGGGCGCTCGGCGGCCCGGATCAGGCCCGCGGCCGCCGCGATGAGGGCGAGGTCGACCGCGGTCTGCGGGTGGTAGCCGGGCAGGTCCATCTCGACGTCGCCGTGCCATGTCATGGCCGATCGGGGGTTGGCGGGGTCGACGATGTCCTTGGGAATGTCCACCAGCACCGGACCCGGTCGACCCGTGGTGGCGATGTGGAACGCCTCCTTGATGGTCCGCGGGATGTCCTGAGCCTCGGTGACCAAGAAGTTGTGCTTGGTGATCGATTGCGTGATTCCCGTCGTGTCGCACTCCTGGAAAGCATCGGTGCCGATCGCCGCGTACGGGACCTGGCCGGTGACCACGACCATGGGCACCGAATCGAGGTAGGCGTCACACAGCGGCGTGACGATGTTGGTGGCCGCTGGGCCGCTGGTCACCATGGCCACGCCCGGGCGCCCCGTCGCATGGGCATAGCCCTCGGCCATGTGGCCGGCGCCCTGCTCGTGTCGGACTAGGACGTGGCGGATAGACGAGTCGATGATCGGGTCGTAGACCGGGAGAATCGCCCCACCTGGCAGGCCGAACATGACGTCCACGCCCTCTTCCTCGAGGGCACGGATGAGGGCTCTACCGCCGTCCATTTCTTCTGTGGCCATGTCGAACTCGGATCTGGGGGGAAGGCTGTCTGGGCTGGTATCTGGTCTGGTATCTGAACTGATTTATGAACTGGGCTGAAAAGTGGAAACGACCTCCCACTGTGGGAGGTCGAGGCACGCAACCGTTTGGGACCCACCGTATGCGGGCGGGGCGCGTGCCTACGGCAGTACGACTACCCGGATGCGGGCAAGGGAGGTGGGATCGATCTGCATGATTAGCAATTATGCGCCAGTGGCACCTCGGACCACAACCTCAGGCATGGGAGACTTGACTCATGCGAACCGGGGTTCAGCCGGGGTCCTTCGATCCTCCCACCCTGGCCCATCTGGCCATCGCCCATGCCGCGTTGCGCCACCATCGGCTCGACCGGGTCATCTGGACGGTGTCAAGACGCCCGCTCGGCAAGGACGATGGGCGGACCGACGTGGACGATCGTCTGACCGTGCTTCACTCGGTAGTCGCCGACCATCGGTGGCTAGCCGCCGAGGCGACCGACGCACGCCTGGTGGCCGACATCGCCGACGGCTACGACGTGGTCATCATGGGTGCCGACAAGTGGCACCAGCTCCATGACCCCACCTTCTACGGCGGCCCGGAAGCTGAGCCGGCGGCGGCGATGGATCGCGCCCTCGAACGCCTCCCGATCTGTGCGGTGGCCCCGCGGGACGGATTGACGGTCCCACCGGAGGTGGAACTTTCGGTCCCCCGCTGGGTGGCTCGCCAGTCGTCCAGCGATGCGGTGGCCGGCGCCCCCTGGATGGCCCTGTCGGCCGCCCGACACTCCGGGCTGTGGTGGGAGATCCGGTAACCGGCGGTCCGGCAACCGGGAATCACGCCTGGGTGACGGCGCCCTTCTCGGCCCCCTGGGCGAGTGCGGCGTACTTGGCCAGAAACCCCGACGTGTAACGGGGTTCGAACGGCTTCAGGTTGGCCCGACGCTCAGCCAGCGTGGCGTCATCGACCATCAGGTCCATGGTGTGGGCCACCACGTCGATGACGATGCGATCACCCTCGGCCACGAGGGCGATCGGACCACCGTCAACGGCTTCCGGGGCAACGTGACCCACGCAGAACCCGTGGGTGCCGCCGGAGAACCGACCGTCTGTGATGAGCGCCGCATCGCCGCCCCGTCCGGCGCCCTTCATGGCCCCGGTGATGGCCAGCATCTCGCGCATGCCCGGACCACCCTTGGGGCCCTCATAGCGGATGACCACCACGTCACCGCCCTCGATACGGTCGTCCAGGACGGCGGCCATGGCCGCGTCCTCACCGTCGAACACCCGGGCCCGACCGTCGAAGCGGTCGAAGTCGAGGCCGGCCACCTTGACCACCGACCCCTTCGGAGCCAACGACCCGCGGAGGATGGCCAGGCCACCCAGAGCATTGATCGGATCGTCGAAGGCGTGGATCACGTCACCATCGGGGGCCGGGACGTCCAGCATGGCCAGGTTCTCGGCCACCGTCTTCCCGGTGACGGTGACCTCGTCGGCGTGAAGCAGGCCCTCGTCGTGGAGCATCTGCATGACCACCGGAACCCCACCGATCCGATCGATATCGACCATGTGGTACTTCCCGTGCGGCTTCGTATCTGCCAGGTGGGGAACCTTGGCGGCCACCCGGTTGAAGTCCTCGAGTTCGAGCTCGACCCCGGCCTCGAAGGCGATGGCCATGAGGTGGAGCACGGCGTTCGTCGAGCCTCCGAGGGCCATCACCACGGCGATGGCGTTCTCAAAGGCGGCCCGGGTCATGATCTGGCGGGGTCGAATGCCCTCTCGCAGCAGGTTCATCACCGCGTGGCCGCTGGCGAACGCCACGTCGGCCCGACGCTTGTCAACCGCGGCGGCCGAGGCCGATCCAGGCAGCGACATTCCGATGGCCTCACCGACCGACGCCATGGTGTTGGCGGTGAACATCCCGGCGCAGCTGCCAATGGTCGGACACGCATTGCGCTCGATGGCCAGCAGTTCAGCATCGTCGATGCCACCCACTGCGTGGGCGCCCACGGCCTCGAACACGCTCACGATGTCCAGCTTGGAGCCGTCGGTGTGTTCGCCGGGCATGATCGAACCGCCGTACACGAACACCGACGGCAGGTTGATCCGGGCCGCTGCCATGAGCATCCCCGGGAGCGACTTGTCACAGCCGGCGAAGCTCACGAAGGCATCGAGGCGTTCGGCGTGCATCACGGCCTCCACCGAGTCGGCGATGATCTCACGACTCACCAGGCTGGCCCGCATGCCCTCATGGCCCATGGAGATGCCGTCGGACACGGCAATGGTGTTGAACTCCAGCGGGAAGCCCCCGGCTTCGGAGACCCCCTCCTTGCACCGCTTGGCAAGTGCCTCCAACGGGATGTTGCAGGGAGTTACCTCGTTCCACGACGAGGCCACGCCCACTTGGGCCTTGGAGAAGTCGTCCTCGGTCATGCCGACCGCCCGGAGCATGGCGCGCGCTGGCGCCCGGTTCGGACCGTCGGTGACCTCGTGGCTTCGGGGCTTCATCCCCCCGTGGGTGGCATCCGTCATGGGTATGCAGGCTAGGCGCCACCTGCCACGGTCGTAGTCTCCGCTGATGTTCTCCACCCGCCTCTCGGCCGACGGCCGAGAACTCCTCACCCTGGCCGTTCCGGCCCTCGGAGCGCTGATCGCCGAGCCCCTGTACGTGCTGGCCGACACGGCCGTGGTGGGCCGTCTGGGAACCGCTCCTCTGGCCGGCCTCGGCGTGGCGTCCGGCGCCCTGCTGTTCGGCTACGGACTGTGTGTATTCCTCGCCTACGGGACCACGGCGGCCGTAGCCCGTCTGACCGGCGCCGGAGAGAGTCGGCGGGCGGCCGACCAGGCCATCCAGGGTCTGTGGCTGGCCCTGGCCCTCGGCGTGCTGCTGGCCGTCGTAGGAACCCTGTCGACCGACGCCATCGTGTCCGGGCTGGGCGCCTCGGGCGACGTGGCCGAACAGGCCTCCATCTACCTGAGGACCAGCCTGCTGGGTGCCCCGGCGATGCTCCTGATGATGGCCGGGGTGGGCTACCTCCGGGGCCTCAAGGACACCGTGCGCCCCCTACAGGTGGCCGTGGGTACCGCCCTACTCAACCTGGTCCTCGAACTGGTCCTCATCCTCGGCCTGGATCGGGGCATCGGCGCCTCGGCGGTCGCCACGGTGGTCGCCCAGTGGGTGGGAGCCGCCTGCTACCTGACCTGGATCGGACGGGACGTCCGTCGACGCCACGCGTCGCTGGCCCCCCGGTTGGGATCCATCGGCCGACTCCTCACCGTCAGCACACAGTTGCTGGTGCGAAACCTCTCGCTCACCGGGACGTTCCTGATCGGCACCTCGGTGGCCACCCGGATCGGTCGGGTCGACGTGGCCGCCCACCAGGTGGCCTTCCAGGTGTGGATGGTCACCGCGCTGACGATGGACGCGGTGGCCATTGCCGCCCAGGCCATGGTCGGCGAACGCCTCGGCGCGGGGGACGTGGCCCGCGCCATCTCGATCGGACGTCGGGTCATTGCCTGGTCGGTGGGCATGGGCATGGCCCTCGGTGTTGTCCTGCTGGCTGTCCGGACGCCGGTGGCGGGCATCTTCTCCGAGGATCCCGCTGTGGTGGCCCTAGCCGGATTCCTGCTGGTCCACGTGGCCGTCATGGCGCCGCTCGGGGGTGTGGCCTTCGCCCTGGACGGCGTCCTTATCGGAGCGGGAGACCAGCGGTTCATGGCTCGGGCCATGGCCGGCTCGGCGGTCGCTGCCGCCGCGGTCATGGTGCTCGGGCGTCAGGCCGACCTGGGGATCGGTTGGCTCTGGGGGGCCATTTGGCTCTTCATGGCCGCTAGGTCGATCCTGCTGGGTCTCCGCTTCATCGGCGATCGCTGGCAGGTGGTGGGCGCCGAGCGCTAGCCGCTGATTGGGCGCCAACTGGCGCCCGGGTAGTTACCCGTTGGCCCGGCGGGCCAGCAGTTCGTTGACGGCTCGACCATCGGCCTGACCGTTGGTGGCCTTCATGATCTGGCCGACGAAAAAGCCCGACTTCTTCTTGCGTTCCTTGTCGTCGCCCGAGGTGAAGGCAGCCCAGTCCTCGTCGTACTCGGCAATCAAGCCGTCCACGATGGCCTCCAGGGCGCCGTCGTCCATGGCTTCGAATCCCATGCCTGCAGCCACCTCGGCCGGCTCGCCGCCGTCGACCACCAGAACCGCCAGGACGGTCTTGGCTTGGGTGGCCGTCAGGTCGCCGCCGACCTCCATGGCCACCAGCGAAGCGAACGCCGCCGCGGTCAACAAACCCGACCCGTCGGCCAGGTTGTTCTCGATGTGGACCAGCACCCGGCCCGCGTCGGCTCCGGCGGCAAGGGCCTCCACGGCCAGGTCGTCCATTCCCCGCTCGACGGTCAACGACGCAGTGGCCGTGTCCACGCCGGCTGCGTCGGCCAGGCGGTGGCGACGCTCCCGGGGCAGCATGGGCAAGGCGGAACGCACCGATTCGATCCACTCGACGGACGGATCCAGGGGCACCAGATCGGGCTCCGGGAAGTACCGGTAGTCGTACGCCTCCTCCTTGGAGCGGAGTTTGTGGGTGCGACCCTCGTCCTCGTTCCAGTGGCGGGTCTGCTGCTCGACTCGGTCACCGGAGGTGATGAGGTCAACCTGACGTCGGGACTCGTAGACGATTGCTCGTCCCAGCGAGCGCAGCGAGTTGATGTTCTTCACCTCGCAGCGGGTCCCCAACTCGGGATCGCCCATGGGCCGGACCGACACGTTGCAGTCCACCCGCATCGATCCCTCCTCCATCTTTCCGTCCGACGCGCCGATGGCCACCAGGATCGACCGAAGCTCGCTGACGTAGGCACGGGCGTCCTCAGCCGAACGCAGGTCGGGAGCGCCCACGATCTCAATGAGTGGAACGCCAGCCCGGTTGTAGTCGACCAGCGAGTGGCCGGCCTCGTGGATCCGACCGCCACCACCCACGTGCGTGCTCTTGCCAGTGTCCTCCTCGAGGTGTGCTCGCTCGATGCCCACCTGTCGGCCATCGGCTAACTCCAGCCAGCCCTCTTCGTTGATGGGCAGGTCGAACTGGGAAATCTGGAAATCCTTCGGCATGTCCGGGTAGAAGTAGTTCTTCCGGGCGAACACCGAACGCTGCACACGGCAGTGCAAGGCCAGGCCGACCCGGATAGCCAGTTCCACCGCCTGCTCGTTGAGCACGGGTAGTGAGCCCGGCAGGCCCAGCGACACCGGATCGATGTTGGTGTTGGGCTCGCCACCGAACTGGTTCGGGGCATCGCAGAACAGCTTGGTGGCCGTTGCCAGCTCGGCATGGACCTCCAGGCCGATGACCGTCTCCCACCCGGGGACGATCTCGGTGGCTGCGTCGTCGCTCATGCGGTCGCTCCCCCGGTCGGCCCGGTCACGGATCCACCCACGGCCGGGTGTCCCGGAGGGGCGGAGGCCTCGAGGACCGCGGCGGCCCGGAACATGGTTGGCTCGCCGGTTGCCGGGGCCAACACCTGCACGCCTATCGGCATGCCGTCGTCGCCCACGCCGAAGGGCACCGACATCGAGGGATGTCCGGCAAGGTTCGACGGGATAGTGCACACGTCGTTGAGGTACATGGTCATGGGATCAGCCGTCTTCTCGCCGATCGGGAAGGCCGTGGTGGGCGCCGTTGGGCTGAGCAGCAGGTCGAACTCCTCGTAGGCCCGGGCGAAGTCGTCCGCGAGCAGCGTCCGGACCTTCTGCGACTTGCCGTAGTAGGCGTCGTAGTACCCGGCCGACAGGGCGTAGGTGCCGAGCATGATCCGACGCTTCACCTCGTCGCCGAATCCGGCGGTGCGGGTAGCGGCGTGCATGTCTCCTGAGGTGGGGGCGTCGACCCGGAGGCCGAACCGCACGCCGTCGTATCGGGCCAGGTTCGATGAAGCCTCTGCGGGGGCCACGACGTAGTACGCCGACAGGCCGTACACCGTCGACGGGACCGAGGTGGTGGCCACCGTGGCCCCGGCCGCCTCCAACGCGGCGGCTGCCTCGTGCAGGCGGGCCCGGACATCGCCGGCAATGCCCTCGAGACCGTCTCCTGAGAGTTCCTCGATGATCCCGATGCGCAGGCCCTCGACGCCGCGGTCCAGCACCGAACGTAAGTCGGGTGCGGGTTCGTGGATGGACGTGGAATCGCGACGGTCGTGGCCGCCGATGACCTCCAGCACGAGCGCCGAGTCGGCCACCGTGCGGGAGAACGGGCCGATCTGGTCGAGGCTGGAGGCGAAGGCCACCAACCCGTAGCGGGACACCGCCCCGTACGTTGGCTTGACGCCGACCACGCCGCACAGCGCGGCGGGCTGGCGGATCGACCCGCCGGTGTCGCTGCCGAGGGCCAGCGGCGCGAATCCGGCGGCCACCGCGGCCGCCGAGCCGCCGGACGACCCTCCGGGGACCTTCGTCAGGTCCAACGGATTGTGGGTCGCCCCGAACGCCGAGTTCTCCGTTGAGCTGCCCATGGCGAACTCGTCGAGGTTGGTCTTGCCGACCACCACCGCACCGGCCGCAACGAGGCGTTCGACCACCGTGGCGTCGTAGGGCGGTCGCCACCCCTCGAGGATCCGCGACGAGCAGGTGGTGGGCACCCCGCGGGTGCACAGGTTGTCCTTCAACGCCACGGGGACGCCGGCCAATGGGCCCGGGTCCTCGCCGTTGGCTACCCGGGCATCAACGGCGTCGGCCGACGCGCGAGCCTCGTCGGCCAGCACCAGGTTGAAGGCGTGCACCTCGTCATCGCGGGACTCGATGACCACCAGGTGCTCCTCGAGCACCGCTCTGGCCGACCGGGCGCCCGAGCGGACGTCGGCGGCCAGGTTCTGTGCCGTGGTCTCCACGGGGCTGCTCATTGGGCCGCTCACGGGGCCTCACCCAGCACCGGCGGGACGCGGAACTGCTCATCCTCCACCGACGGCGCACAGGCCAGCACCTCGGACCGGTCGCTGGTCGCACCAACCACGTCGGGGCGCAGCACGTTTCGCAGCGGCAGCGGATGAATCATCGGCTCCACGTCGTCCAGGTCCAGGGCCTCGAGGTCGGCCGCGTGGTCCAGCACGTCGGCCAATTGGCCGGTGAAGGCCTCGAGTTCGTCATCGGTCAACGACAGGTGGGCCAGGTTGGCCACATGGGCCACGTCACTTCTGGAGATGCGTTCGGTCATCGGAGGAGCCTCGTCGGGGACGGTTGGACGGCGAGATGAAAGGCCGGAAGAACGATACGGCTCAGGCCGGACTGACCACGAGTGTCACCGTGGTACTCGGCATCTCGCGCCGGCCGGCCGACGGCGTCTGGGACACCACGACCTGCAACGCTCGATCCACATCGTCTCCGTCGGGTAGGCCCTCGACGACCACGCTGCGGAAGCCTGAGGCAGCCAGGCGACTCTCGGCTGCGGCCAGTGACAGGCCCTCCATCGACGGCACGGCTCGGGGCTCGGCGCCGAGGGAGACCACCACGCGGACGTCGTCGTCGACCTCGATCCGGGTTCCGCCGACCGGCTCGACACGCGCCACCCGTCCGGCGGCCACCCACTCGTCGTACTCCTCGCCCATGGTGGGGGCCAGACGCAGGGTGATCAGCTCGGCCACCACGTCGGCTGGCATCAGGCCCACCAGGCCCTCGGGCACCACCCGGGGCAACGGTCCACCGGACACCAGCAGGTCGATCGCAGAACCCTGGGGCACCGTCTCGTCGATGGTTGTAACCGAGATGACCAGACCGGCCGCCGTGGCTTCGTCCTTCTGGGTCGACACCGTGCCCAACGTCAGGCCGGCATCGTCGAGACGACGACCCGCCTCCTCGAGGCTTACGCCGACCAGGTCGTCGGGCACCGGCATCCGAGCCGGACCGAGCGAAACCACCAACACCACCGTCTCGCCGGCCTCCAGTCGGGCACCGCCGGCCGGCTGCATGGACAACACCTGGCCCTCGAGGGTGTCGTCCCGGCGGTCGTAGCGCTCCTCGACCAACCAGCCCAGTTCGGTGAGCAACGACCGTGCGCTGTCACCCGAGGTGTTCACCAGAGCCGGAACGGCCCGGGTGGTCGTGCGACCGGCCGACAAGAGCACACTGACGCCCACCACCGCACCGACCAGGAGGGTGGCGACCAGCAGGGCCCCCCGCCAGCGGCGGCGTCGAGGCCGGACCGGGGACGCCGCCCGGGCAGGTGTCTGTCCGAGGACGGGCGAATGGGCCTGGATCGGGGAATGGGCCCGGGTGGCCGGACCGGGATCGGTGAACACCGACGGCGCTCCATGTTCGGCCTCGCCGGGCATCGGAGCGGCGCCGACCTCGCCGGGACCCACGAGGGGCAGTGGCTCGGGTCGGGACATCCGCCCAGCCACGTCGAGTAGTAGGCGGCCCAGTTCACGGGCCGACGGGCGGTTCTCCACATCAGCGGTGCCGGCACTGGCCACCGCCGGCACCAGCGGTCCGAGGGCCTCGGGAATGGGGACGTTCTGCCCCACGCGGGCTGCGAGCGTGTCGGCAATGGTGTCAGCCACGAAGGGGAGGTGGCCGGTCACCGCCTCGACCATGCAGAGGGCGAGGGCGTAGACGTCGGAACGACCGTCCAACGGATGGCCTTGGGCCTGCTCGGGCGAGGCGTACCGTGCCGTGCCGATCACGCCGCCTCCGCCGAACAACTCCCGGCTGGCAGAGCCGGTCAGGGCGTCGGCCAGACCGAAGTCGGCAATACGCAGGCGGGCGTCCTGTCCGAAGAGCAGGTTGGCCGGCTTGACATCCCGGTGGATGATGCCCTGACGGTGCGCATGGTCGAGTGCCCGACAGGCCTCGAGGGCCACCATGAGCATCTGAGACGGCGTGAGCGTGCGACCCGACGACAGGATGCTGCGGAGGCTGCCACCACCCAGGTACTCGGTCACCAGGTAGGCCTGCCCGTCGACCCCCCAGTCGTAGATGGCCACCACGTGGGGGTCGGCCAACGAGGCCACCAGACGGGCTTCGGCCCGGAACCGCTCGACGAACGCCTGGTCTCCGACCAGCGAGGAATGGAGCACCTTGACGGCCACCTGGCGCCCCAGCGACAAGTCGTCGGCGAGGTACACGGTGCCCGAGCCGCCGGTGCCGATGACGCCACCCAGGCGATATCGGCCACCCAGCATCCGGCCTGGCGCGGGCATGGCGCCGCCCGGGCCGGCGGGGGCCCCGTCGGTGAATCCGTCGGTCACCCCCGGAGGCTACCCGTCCGGACCCTATGGATAGCCTGCGCCCGTGACCCGACGCCGTGCCCTCGTCATCAGCGTGCTCATGGGTCTCGGCGTGGGCGTGCTGGTGCTGGCCGCCCTGCTACCCAGCGAGAACCTCGGCGACGTATCGGTGTCGACCAATCCGGCCGTGTCTGAGCTCCTGCCCGCTCGGGGGGACACCGTCCTGCCCCAGGCCAACGTGGGGGCCATCCTCGCTGCCGGCTGGGTGGGCGAAATCGTCCACATCGGTGGCACCGCCATCCCCTTCGACCAGCAGAGGGTCGAGAAGGCGTTGAACTCGGTGATCTTCCGACCCGACGCCGGCCTGGCCCTCGAGCGACTCCCCTCTCAGGAGGTGTGCGCCACGGTGCGTTACTGGCCGGTCCGCAACACCGACCGCACCGCCACCATCGACTGGTGCTTCCGGGTCGACGGCTGACCCGGGGACGGGCCCCAGCCACTCCGCCAACCAGCCGCTCGGTGGGCCAACTGATCAGTGGGTCAGCCGGGGAGTTGCCCGGACGCCAGCAACAGGTTGAACGCCGCCTCATCGAGAACCGGGACACCGAGCTCCTCGGCCTTCACCAGCTTCGATCCGCCGCCCTCACCGGCAACCAGGGCGGTCGTCTTGGCCGACACGCTGCCCGGCGACTTGCCACCCCGGGCGACAATGGCTGCCTTCGCCTCGTCCCGACTCTGACCAGCCAGCGTTCCAGTCACGACGATGGCCATACCGTGGAGTACCCGGGCAACCTCGTCGCCAGGATCGGTGGTCGGCGCCTCAAGGTTCACACCGGCGGACCGCAGTCGACCCAGCAGATCGACGTTGTGCGGTTGTCGGAGCCATTCGTGCACGCTGGCCGCAATGATCGGGCCGAGCCCCTCGACGGCTTCGAGGTCCTCGACGGTGGCCGCCTGAAGTAGATCGAGATGCCCGAAGGCCGTCGCCAAAAGATCGGCCACTGTGGTCCCCACGTGGGGGATCCTGAGGCCGAACAGCAACCGTCCCAGCGGACGCTCCCGGGAGGTCTCGACGGCCCGTCTCAGGTTCTCGACCGACGTCTCACCGAAGCCGTCCCATCCGGCGATCCGGTCGTAGTCCAGGGCAAACACGCCGGCCACGTCGTTCAGTAGGCCCTCACCCACGAACAGGTCGACCCGCTGCTCACCGAAGCCCTCGATGTCCAGGGCGCCCCGAGACACGAAGTGTTCGATGCGCCCCCTGACCTGTCGGGGGCAGGCGTGGTTGCCGCAGAACGTGGCCGCCTCACCGTCGGGCCGGACCAGCGGTTCGTCACATGCCGGACACGCCGTCGGAAAGGTCCACGGCGCCAGGCCGTCGGGGCGCTCCGACAGGACGGGCCGGAGTACCTCGGGGATGACGTCGCCCGCCTTTCGGACCACCACTACGTCGCCCGGACGGACGTCCTTGACGGCCACCTGGTCGGCGTTGTGGAGGGTCGCCGCGGCGACGGTCGAACCACCCACGAACACCGGCTCCAGGCGGGCGAACGGCGTGGCCTGGCCTCCGGGACCAATGGATACCTCGATGTCCAGCAGGCGGGTGGTGCGCTCCTCAGGAGGCAGCTTGTAGGCAATGGCCCAGCGGGGCGCCCGGGCCGTGAACCCGAGAGACCGCTGCAACGCCAGGTCGTCCACCTTGACGACCACCCCGTCGATCTCGAAGTCCAGATCGTGACGAGCCGCCTCGATGGCTCCCACGTGGGACACCACGTCCTCGAAGTCGTCGAATGACGCCACGTGGCCGTCGACCGGCAGTCCCAGCCCGGCCAGCCATCGCAGCGTCTCTAGGTGGGAGGCCGGCTCCGGACCGTCGACCACTTCACCCAGTTGGTACGCCCAGAACGAGAGGTCACGGGTCGCCGTGACGGCGGAGTCCTTCTGGCGGAGCGACCCGGCAGCCGTATTCCGCGGGTTGACGTAGGTCTTGTCGCCCGCCTCCTCCTGCGTGGCGTTCAGGGCGGCGAACGCAGAGAGACCCAGGTAGACCTCACCGCGGACCTCAACCACCGACGGGGCCCCGTCGGCCAGCCGTTGGGGGACGTCGGCAATGGTGCGGACGTTGGCCGTGACGTCCTCGCCCACTCGTCCGTCTCCACGGGTCGCCGCCTGGACCAGCACGCCGTCCTCGTAGCGGATGGACACAGCCAGGCCGTCGAACTTCAGCTCGCAGACCCACGTGACCGCCGGGGGGTCGCCCGCATTCTCAACGACCTCCTCATCCGCCCCGACTGCGGCCCCATCGGCAGCCAGTCTCTTGACGACTCTCTCGGACCATGCCCGTAACTCGTCGATGTCGAAGGCGTTGTCCAGTGACCGCATGGGGACCCGGTGAGCCACTTCGTCAAACGTGGACCGGCCCGCTGCACCTACCCGTGCGGTCGGCGAATCGGCGGTCACCAGGTCAGGGCGCTCGGCCTCCAACGCTCGGAGCTCGACCAGCAGGGCGTCGAAGTCGGCGTCGGGGATCTCGGGAGCGTCGGCCTCGTGGTACCGCTCGTCATGGTGGATGATGAGGGTCCGAAGTTCATCGATCCGTTGGCTGTGCCCGTCCACGAAACGATCCTACCGAGGGCCCGCGACAGGCTCCGGAGCGGGCCCTAGCGTGGGGTGGTGGCTCGACGCTCATTTCCTTCCCTGGTTTCCTCCGTGGCCTCGTCGCGGTCGGACGACCACCCGGGACGCCGCGCCGAGCGACTTGACGTATCGGGCCTGCGAGCCGTCTGGGTGCTCCTCCCGATCCTGATCGGTCCCGCCGTCGCCGATGCCCTCCATGGCATGGACCCGGGGCCGCGTTCGGCTACCTCAGCGGCGCTCTGGATCTGCTGGGCGCTCTGCCTGACGGCCACCCTCGTACCGCTGCCCGTGACCCTGACCGTGCTGCGCCTCGGCGGCCCGGGCGTCGCCGCTCTCGCCGTATGGAGCGCCACCGTTACCGACGACCTCGTGCACACCGGCTTCGCACTCCTTGCCGGGGTCCTCGTTGTCCTGACCTCATTCGCCGCTCCGGTGGCCGACCGGTTCGTGGACGGCGCCTCGTACGGCGACGAGCGCCGCTTCCTGTTGCGGGCGCCCGGTCCGGTCGTTCTAGTCCTCGGCCCCCTGGCCACCGCTGTGGCCGTCGCAGGTGCGACCGTCGGCCCGGTCCTCCTCCTGCACTCCCGGTGGGTGCCCGGAGCCTTGGTCACCGCCGCCGGTCTCCCGCTGGCCGTTCTCTCCCTCCGGTCGCTGCACCGGCTGGTCCGCCGTTGGATCGTGCTGGTGCCCGCCGGATTCGTCCTCCACGACCACCTGGCCCTCGCCGAGCCCACCCTTCTCCAGAGGGCCGGACTGGACCAGCTCGGCGCCGCGGCGGCCCACACCGGTGCCCGTGACTTCACCCAGCAGGCACGGGGGCTGGCCCTCGAGGTCCGTTGCCGTCAGCCCCATGACATCCTGCCCGCCAAGTCCCGTGGCGGGGCTGAAACGCCCGCCATTGAGGTACAGGCCATCGAGGCTTTCCTATGTTCCCCGGTCCGTCCCGACGTGGTCCTGGCCGAAGCGGCCCGACGTCGCCTGCCAGTGGGCTGAAACGGGCTGCCTGTCAGTGAGCTGAACAGGTCAGGCGGCCGTCGCTCCGCCGACCACCTCGTCGCCCTCGTAGAACACCACGCTCTGGCCGGGCGCCACCCGACGGTGGGGTCGGGCCCACCGCAGCTGCCATCGGTCCGGACACCTCTCCAGACTGGCGTGCACCGTCACCGGTTCGGCCGTCCCGTGGGCGCTCGTCTGTGCCGCCAGTCCGCCCGGATCCACGTGATCCCCGGTCCAGACCAGGCTCTCAACCGGAGTCTCGTCGACCAGCAGATCGGCGGCTGACCCCACGGTCACGGTGGCCGTTGGAAGGTCCACGGCCACCGCGTAACGGGGGGCGCCACCACCAGCCAGGGCCATCCCCCGACGTTGGCCAATGGTCACCAACTCCATCGCGTCAACCGCACCGACATCGGCGCCGGATCCGTCCACCACCCGGCCGGGCGTCAGCGGGATACGTCGACCCAAGAAGTCCTCCCGACCGTGGGCCCGCGTGATGAAGCACACGTCCTGACTGTCGGGCTTGTCGGCCGTCCGGAGTCCGATGGCCGCAGCGCGGCGCCGGACCTCGTCCTTGCTCAGGTCGCCTATGGGTAGTAGCAGTCCGGCCAACTGTGACTGGTCGAGCATGTGCAGCACGTAGGACTGGTCCTTGGCCGAGTCGACGGCCCGGGCGATACGGCGGGTGCCGTCGCGCCGTTGGACGATCCTGGCGTGGTGCCCGGTAGCTATCCGATCGAAGCCGAGAGCGGAGGCCCGGTGCCGGAGTCGGTTGAACTTGAGGTGCCGGTTGCACTCCACGCACGGGTTCGGAGTGCGACCCGCCGCGTGGGCGGCCACGTAGGGCGCCACCACGTCACGCTCGAAGTCATCACCCAGATTGAACACGTGGTGCTCGATCCCCAGGGCGTCCGCCGCCCGACGGGCATCGTCGACGTCGGACACCGCGCAGCACCCCGAGTCGGACTCTCCACCCCACAGGCGAAGGGTCACCCCCACCACCTCATGGCCGACGTCGCGAAGCAGGGCGGCGGCCACCGACGAGTCGACGCCTCCCGACATGGCCACCATCACCGGCCCGGTCGGCCCGCCGTCCGGCGTTCCCATCGGGTCGGACACGGCGTGGCTCTGGTCGGTCATCTGGACTGCAACGAACGGGCGTGGGCCCGAAGTCGCTCCACGGCCGCCGGGACGACGGCGAGGGCATGGTCCACGTCAGCGCCGGTACTGGCCCACCCCAGGGACAGTCGCAGCGATCCCGCTGCCGTCACCCGGTCGATGCCCATGGCAGCCAGGACCGGCGACGGTTCCTGGGCCCCGCTGGCACACGACGACGCGGCGCTGGCCGCAATTCCGTCCCGTTCGAGCAGGAACAACAACTCTTCGCTCTCGATGCCGTCGAAACACAGGTGGGCCACCCCGGGGGTCCGGGGGGTCCCGTCGGGCACCGTCCGACGGGCTCCGCCGACGGCCTCCACCAGCCCGTCCTCCAGCCGGTTCCGGAGGGCTCCGACCCGCTGGCAACTGGCGTCACGCTCGACGACCATCAGACGGGCTGCCTCGCCAAGGCCCACGATGGCCGGCACGTTCTGGGTCCCGCTACGCCGTTCACGTTCCTGCCCACCACCCCGTAGGACGGGCACCAACGGCACCCCAGCCCGCACTACCAGTGCGCCGGCGCCCTTGGGGCCGCCGAACTTGTGGCCGGTGATGCTGACCAACCCGGCCCGATGGACCGCCGCGGGCAGGTCCAGCCATGCGGTGGCCTGCACGGCATCGGTGTGCACGACGGCGTCGGGCGCATGTTCGGCCACCACCGCGGCCACCGCGGTGATGTCGGTCACCGCTCCAGTCTCGTTGTTGGCCACCATGGCCGACACCAGGGCGATCCCCGTCTCCGGGGCCTCGGCCACCGAGGAGGCGTCGACCGAGGCCAGCACCTCGGACAGCGCCTCGAGGTCGATGCGGCCACCGTCATCGGTCGGCACCACCAGCCCGCCGGCGTCACGCACCGGCTCCAGCACCGCCGGATGTTCGGCCGCGCTGCACACCGGCAGGCCACCGGTGGCCCGAACCACGCCGTCCACAGCCAGGTTGTCGGCCTCGGTCCCCCCAGAGGTGAAGACCACCTCACCCGGTAGGCACCCCACCAGGACGGCCACATGGTCGCGAGCGTCGTCGACCGCCCGCCGGGCCTCCCGGGCCGCGGCATGGGAACCCGACGGGTTGCCGGGGTGGTCAGTCAGCCACGGCAACATGGCGGCCACCACCTCGGGCCGGGCCGGCGTGCTTGCCGCATGATCCAGGTAGACCCGTTTCTGGGGAATCTCGTTCGTCAGCTCCACTCCCACGACGTCAAGGCTACGGCCGACCCGGTCCACGGGTCCCTATTGGAGTCTGCCGATCCATCCTCCAGACTCTCGATTATGGACGGGTACGACAGCGAGACCTACGGCGAGACCATGGCCGAGGTCTACGACGAGTGGTACGGCGCCGACGGCGGGATCGCCCTCACCCAGATTGGATCCCCCGGCGAGGTAGCTGACCGGGTCAACACCCTCGCCGGGCCGGCGGGCACCGTGTTGGAATTAGGCGTCGGCACCGGCCGACTCGCCCTCCCGCTGGCCGACCGGGGCCTGGCCGTCACCGGGCTGGATGCCTCACCGTCGATGCTGGACCGCCTCATGGCCAAGCCGGGAGCTGACCGGCTCACTCTGGTCGCTGGCGACATGGCCGATCCGACCATCGCGGGCACAGGATTCGACGTGGTACTGGTGGGCTTCAACACGTTCTTCAACCTGACCACCGAGGCGACCCAACAGGCATGCATGTACGGCGTGGCCGAGACGTTGGCCCCTGGAGGCCGGTTCGTGCTTGAGGCGTTCGTGCCAGCTCCCGACGCCCACGACGGCGTATCGGTCCGCGACGTATCCATCGACCGGGTGATGCTGGACGTGGTGGCCACCGACAAGGCTGCCCAGACCATCACCGGGCAGCGGATCGTGATGACGGCGGCCGGAAACCGGTTCTTCCCGTACCTGTTGCGCTACGCCACCCCGGACCAACTCGACACCATGGCGGCCGTCGCCGGGCTGGAGCGGGTCGACCGAACCGAGGACTGGCGGGGCACCCCATTCTCCAACGACTCGTCGCATCACGTGAGCACGTGGCGTCGAGCCGACACCACGTGACACCGGTAGCCGAGCCGGTACCCCGTCGCGGAAGATGGTCGGAGTTAACCGGAACGCCCGGTCATGACCGGTAGGTCCAACCGTGGCCGGGCGCTGCGCTTGAGTTCGGAGAACGTGTTGAACCCGCACAGGGTGACCGTGGCGTCGTACAGCGCCAGACACTCCTCGTCAGAGTCGGGAACCGACGAGATGACCGGCCCGAAGATCGACGGACCGTCGGGAGGCCCGAAGGTGATGATCGGCGTCCCCACCTGATCACCCGTGCGGCCCACCGCTTCGGCGGTCTCGGCCCGCAGTTCGGCGTCCCACGAGGGGTCGGTCGCCGCGTCGCCGTGGGCCGGATCGAAACCCGCCCGTTCCAACACATTGGCAATGTGGTCCGGTGTGGCCACATCGGCGCGGAAGTCGGCGCCCTCGTCCATCACCCGGTGCCAGATCGTCTCGCCGAACGCCCGGTAGAGCCGATCCATCGCGGCGGTCCCCTCGGCGGCACGCACCGAGGCCGCCACCCTCAGCATGCGGCGTCCCCGGTCGTGTGACTCCCGGTAGCCCTCGGGGAACTCGGCGTCGTAGTCGCGCTCCTCGTTGAGGATCGACAGGTTGATGAACCGCCACTCAACAGTCAGTTCCCGAAGGTCTGCCACCCGTCGCAGCCAGCGTGACGTCTGCCAGGCGAACGGACACACCGGGTCCCAGAAGAACTCCAGATCTGGTGGTCCGACGGCCGACTGGTTCGATGATTGTTCGTCCATCACGCGATCGTCCCCCGAGGACGAGCTCAACGCAGCACCGGGTCCCACCAACGTCCGGCCGCCCACACCGAACCGGCGGCGAACGCGATCGCCACCGCCCAGGGCAGCGCGGCGACCAGCACCCGGGGTATGTCCCGACGCTCGACGGTGTCGACCATCCACGCCACCAACGCACCGCCTACCAATCCACCCAGATGGCCACCGATGCTGATCCCAGGCCGGCCGAAGGTGAATACCACGTTGACCAGGAGCAGGCCTCCCAGCCCCGTCCCCCACGGGTTGATCCCTCGCCGGAGTTGGTGGATCACTGCCGCGGCCATGAGGCCGAACACGGCACCCGATGCGCCCACCGTGAGGGCCTGAGGGTCGCGCAGCATCACCCCGAACGAGCCGGCCAGCAACGACGCCAGGTACAGGCCGGCATAACGACCCGGACCGTGTACGGCCTCCAGCTGGCGACCCAGCATCCACAGCAGGAACATGTTGACCAGGAGGTGGAGAAGGCCGGCATGCAGGAAGCCACCGGTGAGCAGACGACTCCACTCCCCCTCGGCCACGCCGATGAGGAACGGCCCCGACCGGCCGATGCCCAGCAGACCGTGGTCGACGGTGACCATCCCGCCGCCGGAGGCGAACCGGTCGTAGATGCTGCCACCTCCCGAGCCGCCCAGAAAGACGGTGGCCAGGAACGCCGCGACGTTTAGGGCAACCAGCGCCAGGGTGGCTGGTGGCCCCTCCACCGGACCGACCCGCACTTGTGCGACTCGCCGCCCCGTAGGGCGCGCCCCCACCGGACGGATCGGACTGGACCTTTCGCGTCGTCGCGTCCTCGAGCCGCCTACGCAGTCCGGACAGTGGAAGCCCACCGATGCCGTGTGCATGCACAGCGCACAGATCCGACGGTTGCACCGCTGACAGCGCACTCCGGCCCGATTCTCCGGATGCCGGTGACAGGCCTCGAACTCGCCTCCCGGCAATGATTCCGACATCAGGTTCAGCGCCGGACAATGACCGGAATGCAACCCGGGTCAGTCACCCACGCGAACAACATAAGCAACGGCCTGTCCCGGGTCACCGTGGCGTGCCGAACCCCCGATTCGTGGTGGATCACCCCACCAGGCTCCTCGACTCGCCAGACGTCGCCCTTCTGCCAGTCCGACGTGCCCGCGGCCACCCAGAAGATTTCCTCGGACTTGTGGACGTGCGACGGATAGTCGCAATCCGGACCCTGCAACACCAGCCCGACAAACACCTCATCGCTCAGGTACGGCGCAGCAACCGCCCCGCCGGAGATGGCGTCCGTGGCGCTCCCGATGATCGGGGCGTACGAATAGTTGGCCCGCATGGCATCCATGTCGGGCTCACCGGCGTACTCGGGGTACGGCTTGGCCCAACCCACCTCGTGTACGACGGAGCCGATGAGTTCCCCCGCCGTTCCGACTGCCGCGGCCAGAGCGCCATCCAGGTGTCGGTCGACGACCTCCTGGCTTGGCTGGGGTCCCCGCCCTGCCGTCGGCATCACCCGAAGAAGCGCATCAGTCAGGAGCGCCATAGGTCGGGTCAGGTCCGGATCACGGGCGCCCTCGGAGGCGGCGAACACGGACAACGCTTCGATGAACGGGGCGGCCATGGCGCGGCAACGTACACCCGGCAGGCCTCCGGCGACGGACACCCAACACGTCGATCTCAGGAACCGGCGAAGCCTCAGGAACCCGTGAAGTGCGCCTTCCCAGGTCCGTGCTCGAAGAACGACTCGACGCCCACCCGCGCATCATTGGTCTCGAAGACCTCCAGGAACAGTTCCAGCTCGAGGTCGACCCCGTCGGCCAGCGTCATGTCCACGCCCCCATCGATGGCTCGCTTGGCGGCCCGGATAGCCACCCGGGGTCCCGCCGCATAACCGGCGGCCAGGGCACATGCCCGATCAAGGATCTCATCGTCGCCCACCACCTCGTCGGCCAGACCGAGAGCGAGCGCCTCGGCGGCCTTCACCGCGGCACCGCCCCAGATGAGGCGCTTGGCTGTTGCCCGCCCCACGAGGCGGGTCAGGCGCTGGGTGGCACCTCCGCCGGGGATGATCCCCAGCAGAACCTCAGGCTGTCCGAAAGCCGAACCCTCACCGAGGATTCGAAGATCACAGCACCAGGCCAGCTCCGCTCCACCACCGAGGGCCAAGCCGTTGACCGCGGCGATGGTCGGACACGGAATGCGTTCCACCGCACCGAAGGCGTCACGGAAGGCGTCGGCCTGACCGGGCCGCAGGGCGGGATCGGCAAAGACAGCCAGCTCCGCACCGGCTGCGAACATCCGACCGGCACCGGTGATGACCACGGCGCCCGGTGGATCGTCGATGCACGTGCGAGCGAACGCCTCGAGCTCACGCAGCAGCGCGGTATCGAGCGCGTTGACCTTGGGACGGTCGAGGGTGGCCACCACCACACCGTCGTCGCGGTGTTCAACGCGGAGCAGTACCCCGGTCCGGGATTCGTTCGTCGCCACTACAAACTGACCGGCGTGCCCTCGTCAGGATCCGGGGCGCCGATGGGACCATCGCCAGCCAGGGTGGCACCCACGTTCTGCACCGACGTCACGCCGTCCACCCGGTCCTTCAGAATCCGTTCGATGCCCGCCTTGAGCGTCTGATCCGACGCCGGGCAGGTCACGCACGCCCCCACCAGCTCGACGGAAACCTCGCCGGTGGCCTCGTCGACCTCGTGGAGCACGATGTCTCCCTCGTCGGCCTGGATGGCCGGACGGATCACCTCGATGACCTTCTCCACCCGGGCCCGCAGCCCGTCGATGCCCGTATCGGGGGCCACGTCGATCGACATGGCTCCAGTCTCGCAGGACCGGCCCTCGGTGCCACCCCGGGTGCCCGAAGATGTCCCCGTAGGATCGACCGATGCCTCCGCTGCCATTGCTGACCGCCCATCAGGGAGGCTGGGACGAGATCGCGCTGGTCGCCGGACCGCTGGCGCTGGTCGCCGGCATCCTCTGGCTGGCCGACCGTCGGGCCCGTCGCATGGGTGGGCCCACAGAACCCGACGCTGACTGACCGCGACTGATCCGGCCGCTCAGCCTCCGCCAACCCCCGGCACGAGGGCCACGTCGGCCCCCAGTCGGGCCAAATTGCCCACCAGGTCCTGATAGCCGCGGGCCACATGATGTGCGTCGGCCACCAGTGTCTCGCCCTCGGCGGCCAGGCCGGCCACCACGAGCGCCGCTCCGGCCCGGATGTCGGGTGCCCGCACCGGTGCGCCGGACAACGTCTCGACGCCCCGCACCACCGCGTGGTGGCCTTCCACTCGGATATCGGCACCCATCCGCACCAGTTCGGGGATGTATCGAAACCGACCGGCGAACACGTTCTCGGTGAGGATGCCCACCCCGTCGGCTACCGAGAGCAACGCCACCAGCAGTGGCTTGTAGTCGGTCGCCACGCCCGGGTAGGGCAGCGTCGCCACGTCCACCGAGGTCAACCGGCCGGGACGTTCGGGGGCGGTGACCCACAGGCGGTCGCCTCCGTCGTCGACCCGCAGGCCCATGGCGCCCAGTTTGTCGAGCAGCATCTCCATATGGTCGGCCCGTGCTCCCTCAATGGCAATCGACCCTCCTGCCAGCCCCACGGCAGCCAGGTAGGTAGCCGCTTCGATCCGGTCGGGAACCACGGTGTGCTCCACCGGGTGGAGGCGCTCCACGCCCTCGATGGTGATGGTCGATCCGCCGGCACCGGACACGTCTGCGCCCATTCCCACTAGAAAGGCTGCCAGGTCCTCGATCTCAGGCTCCCGGGCTGCGTTGTCGATGACCGTCGTGCCCTTGGCCGTCACCGCAGCCATGAGGAGGTTCTCGGTCGCCCCGACGCTCGGGTACTCCAGCAGGATCCGTGTCCCCAGGAGTCGCTCGGCCCGACCCTCGATCACCCCGTGGCTGGTGGTGAACGTGGCGCCCAGTTCCTCCAGCGCTCGGAGGTGCATGTCGATGGGACGATGACCGAAATCGTCGCCACCGGGCACCGATACGCGAGCCTCACCAAAGCGGGCCAGCAGCGGGCCCAGCACCACGATCGACGCCCGCATCTTTTCCACCAGGTCGTACGGCGCCTCAGGCACCATCTCGTCGGGCACTTCGATGGTCACCACGTCGGGCTCGTCGGTCCCTCGGGTGACACGGGCGCCCATACGTTCCAGGAGTTCGGCCATGAGGGTCACGTCGGCGATCCGGGGGACGTTTCGCAGGGTGTGGCGACCCGGGGCCAGCACGACGGCCGCCATCAGCTTCAACGCCGAGTTCTTGGCGCCGGCCACCCGGACCGATCCCTGCAGCGGGCCTGATCGGCGGACTCGGATCACGTCCGCAGTGGCGTCACCGTCGCTTCCCACTCCCTCAGTATGGCCCCCATCGGTAGGGTGGATGCTTCGGGCGACCGGAGGGCAGCCATCAGCACCAGCACGCCCCAGGCTTATGGGCCAGCCGGCCGGATCGCCAGAACGGTGGTGGTCCATGAGGTGGACGACGAGGGCCTCGCCCAACTCCGCACCATCCGCGACGACCTGGTCTGCGAACGCGTCACCGGCACCGACCACTTCGTCATCGATCACGGGCCCTTCACACACTGGGACCGTCGACTCGTGATCGACCGGGTGGCCGATGGCCAGCACCGGGTCGTCGAGACCATCGAGCACCGAGCGGCCGTCGGACCCTGGCGGCCGCTGTTCGCCTGGCCCCTCCGGCGCGCCGTGGGCCGCCGCCAGACCCCCTGGTGGGCGCCGCCAGACCGTCTCGATGCCCGGGCCGCCGCGGTGCTCTCGCTGCTGGCGTGCATTCAGGTGGTCGACGGCTACCTGGGCACAGTCATCACCCAGACCATCACCTTCGCCAGTGACGAGTTCGGACGGAGTGACACCGCCCAGGGGATCACGCTGGCCGTGGTCCGTCTGGGGATCGTGGTGGCCCTCGCCGTCGTGTTTCTCGCCGACCGGAAAGGTCGCCGGTCCGTTCTGGTGGTCACTGCAATAGCCGCGGTCCTGGCCACCGGACTGGGTGCGGCCTCGACTGACCTCTGGTTCTTGGGTGGTAGCCAGCTGGTGGCCCGGGGGCTCACCATGGGCATGGGCATCCTCATCGGGGTGTTCGCCGCCGAGGAACTTCCCCGAGGAGCCCGGGCCTACGGAGTCAGCGTGCTGACCCTCTGTGCCGCGCTGGGCGCCGGCATGGCCGTCTGGGTCCTGCCGGTAGCCGACCTCGACCCGAGGGCGTGGCGGGCCGTGTACCTCGTCCCGCTGCTGGCCATCCCGGCGCTGATGGTCGTCGGGCGCCGCCTGCCCGAGTCGCTCCGGTTCACCGCCAACTCCCTCGACCGCCGGTCCCACGGTGGCCGGGAATCTGACCGCCGGGCACCTGGTTCATCGAATGGGGGCCGACGACGGATCGAAGGGCGACGCCTGGCGCTGCTGGCCGTGGCGTCGTTCCTGCTATTGGTGTTCGCCGCTCCAGCCAGCCAGTTCCAGAACGACTTCCTCAAGGACCACCGGGGATACTCGGCGGTCGGTATCACCATCTTCACGCTGCTCACGAGCACGCCGGCCGGCATCGGAATCTTCGTGGCCGGTCGACTGGCCGACACCCGTGGTCGACGGCCAGTGGGGGCCATCGGCCTCCTCGGCGGCACAGCCTTCATGGTGCTGGCCTACCACTCGACCGGCGCCGCCCTGTGGGCCAGCAGCGTGGCAGGAACGGTGATCGGATCGCTGACCGTCGCCCTGGGCGTCTACGGACCAGAGCTGTTCTCGACCCGCAATCGGGCCCGGGCCAACGGTCTGATCGTGACCCTCGGGGTGGCCGGCAGCGCCACCGGCCTGATCATCGTCGGCATGCTCAGCGACCGGTTCGGGTCCTACGGGCCGGCGTTCCTCGTGGTGGCCGTCGGTCCCGTCCTCGCTGCAGCACTGGTGTTGGGCTGGTTCCCGGAGACGGCCCGAGTCGAACTCGAGACCCTCAACCCGGGTGATGCGCCACCGGAGGAGATCAACCGCCAGTGAGGGGCGCCACGAAGTAGACGTCGGTGTCCGGGGAAATGGCGAGGTACTCCGGCTCGGCGTGGATCACCCCGTTCACCCCGGCCGAGGAGGCGTTGGTGAGCATGTCGCCGAGACCCGGGTAGCGACGCTCGAGTTCGGCGATCACCGCACCGACCGTGGCCCCTTCAACCTCGATCACGGCCTCACCGTCGGTGAAGCGACGATGATCCGACATCAGATGGGCGCGGGGCATCCCGGCAGCCTCAGCGGTCGTCGAGGGCCGCCAGGATCTTGGGCGGTGACATGGGCAGCGAGGTCATCCGCACCGACGTGGCACGGCTGATGGCGTTGGCGATGGTGGCCATCGGGGGGACGATGCCCGTCTCGCCCACACCACGAACCCCGTAGGGATGGGCGGGGTTCGGAACCTCGACGATGATCGTCCCGATCATCGGCAGATCGGACGCCACCGGAACCCGGTAGTCGAGGAAGCTGGCGTTCTGCATGGAGCCCTCGTCGTCGTAGATGTACTCCTCGTTCAACGCCCAGCCGATTCCCTGAACCGTTCCACCCTGCATCTGACCCTCGACGTAGCTCGGGTGGATCGCCGTCCCCGCGTCCTGGGCTGCGGTGTATCCGAGGATGGTGACCTGTCCGGTCTCCTCGTCGACCGCGAGGTCACAGCAGTGCACCGCGAAGGACGGACCGGCGCCACCGGCGTTGAGCGATGCCGTCACCGTGAGGGGACCACCGGTGCCCTTGGCCTTGGCGGTGATGGCGGCCAGCGACAGTGGATCCTTGCCGTCGGCAACGGCCTCGCCGTCGAGCCAGTCGACAGCGTCAGCATCGACGCCGAGGATGGTCGCCGCCCGGGCCTTGAGCTCGTCAATGAGCTCGCGGCAGGCGTTGACCACGGCCATGCCGGTGGCGAAGGTAGCCCGACTGCCCTCGGTCACATCGGTGAAACCGACGGATTCGGTGTCGGCCACCACCGGGGTGATGCGGTGTACGTCGATGCCCAACTCCTCGGCGGCCATTAGCGCCATCGATGCCCGACTCCCGCCGATGTCGGGACTTCCGGTGATCACCGTGGCCGTGCCGTCCTCGTTGAGGTTGACCGTGGCGCTGGACTGCTCACCGATGTTGAACCAGAAGCCCGTTCCGATGCCCCGGGCAGCGCCCTCCGGTACCGGCGACCGGTAGTGGTCGCTTTCGCGGATGGCCTCGAGGCACTCCACGAAACCGATCCGGGGATGGGGCATGCCCATGGCCGTGGGGTCGCCTTCGACCACGGCGTTCTTGAGCCGCAGTTCGATGGGGTCCATGTCGAGCTGCTGGGCGATCTCGTCGATGACCGACTCGATCGCGAACGCCGCCTGGGGCGCCGACGGTGCCCGGTAGGCAGCCGACTTGGGCGTGTTGGTGAGCGAAGCGGTGGCCTCAAGCTTCAGATTGGGGAACTTGTAGGAAGCCACCGACATGGCGCCGATAAAGCCGGCCATGTCGTTGGTGCACCCCACGGCGTAGCCCAACCAACCCTCGATGGCCGTGAGCTCGCCGTCGTTGGTGGCAGCGATCCGGACTCTGGCCTTGGACGCCGGTGCCGGACCGGTGGCCCTCAGGACCTCCTCGCGGCTCATCACGATCTTCACCGGACGGCCCGACTTCTCGGACAGTCGTACGGCGACCGGCTCGAGGTAGATCGTGGTCTTGCCACCGAACCCACCGCCGATCTCGGCCGGGGTCACCTTGACGCGGGCCGTGTCCCAACCGAGGACCGCGGCGGTCTGGGACCGGACACGGAAGTGGCCCTGGGACGACGCCCAGATGTCGGCCTTGCCGTCCATCCCGACGTCGACCACACAAGCGTGGGGCTCGATGTAGCCCTGATGGACCCACGCGGTCTCAAACTCGCGCTCGACGACCAGGTCGGCCGCCTCGAAGGCCGCGTCGACATCGCCCCGTTCGAGGGCGTTGACCGTGGCAAGGTTGGACGGTCCGTCACTCTCGACGAACATGGTCACGTTGTGCTCATTGACCAACGGCGCGCCCTCGGCCATGGACTCGTCGAGGCTCAGCACCACCGGCAGCAACTCGTATTCGACCTCGATGGCCGCCACGGCCGCCGCCGCTTCAGCTTTGGTGGACGCGGCCACCGCGGCCAGCGCGTGGCCGACGTACAGCACCACGCCACGGGCCATGAGGTTCTCCGCCACGTCACGTTCGGGGTTGGATGCGTCCAGTTCCGGGAAGTCGGCACTAGTCACCACGGCCTTCACGCCGGGCATCGCCTCGGCCGCCGTGGTGTCGATGGACAGGACGCGGGCATGGCCGTGAGGCGACCGGAGGATCGCCGCATGCAGCTGCCCCGGGAGGTTCAGGTCGGCCGCAAAGCGGGCCTTCCCGACCACCTTGTCGTAGCCGTCGGGTCGGATGGGTCGGGTGCCGACCCACTTGTAGTTCGGACGATCCTCTGTGACGGTCATCGGGTTGCTCCCCTCAACTGCACCGCAGCCTCCTGGACGGATCGGACGATCTTGTCGTAGCCCGTGCACCGGCAGAGGTTGCCGGCCAGCGCGTAGCGGATCTCCGTCTCGGTGGGATCCGGGTTCTCGTCGAGCAGGGCCTTGGCCGACACGAGAAATCCGGGTGTACAGATTCCGCACTGCAGGGCCGCACCCTCCAGGAATGTCTGCTGAAGCGGGTGGAGCTGGTCGCCCTGCGCTATGCCCTCGACGGTCACGATGTCGGACCCCTCGGCTTCAGGGGCGAACATCAGACAGGAACAGTTGACCCGACCGTCCACGAGGACCGAACAGGCCCCGCAGTCGCCGGTGCCACAGCCCTCCTTGGCTCCGGTGAGGCCGAGCTCGTCGCGTAGGGCGTCAAGCAGCGACGTGTCGTCGCTGGCCAGGAAGTCGACCTCGTCGCCGTTGACCGTGCAGGTCACGTGGGTTCTTGACCTCTTCATTGAAGACATGTATCTCAGGCTCCGTTCTGTGCGCGTTCAGCCGCGACGGTTGCGGCCCGCTTGGCCAGTACGCCGGCCACCTGACGCCGATAAGCGACGGTGCCCCGTTTGTCGTCGATGGGATCGCAGGCTGCGGACGCTGCGGCGGCCACCGCATCAAGGGTTGCGTCGTCGAACCGGCCACCATCCAGGGCGGCACCGACCAGAGCGGCTTCGGCATCAGTCACGACGACGACGGTCGGGGCGACCGCCCCGAGTACAACGGTGGCGTCGCTCACCGTGCCGTCGGCAATGGTGAGACGCACCGCAGCGCCGGCGATGGCGATATCCATCTCGGTGCGCGGGATCATCCGGAGGTAGGCGTCGCCGGTGCCGGCCGGGGGGTCGTCCAAGGTGAACTCGATGATGAACTCGCCGTCGGCGAGTGACGTGCGGCCAGGACCGGTGGCGATTTCAGCCGCTGGCACGGTCCGGGTTCCGTCGCCGGAAGCGATGACGGCCTGACCGGCATTGGCGATCAGCGCAGGCACCGAGTCGGCGGCCGGTGAGGCGTTAGCCAGGTTCCCACCCAGGCTCGACCGGTTCTGGATCTGGTCGGAACCGATTAGGCCGGCGGCTTCGGACAGCCCCGGGAACATGGCGGTGAACTCGGCGTTACGGGTGAGGTCAGCGGTCGGTGTCGCCGCGCCGATCGTCCACTGCCCACCTTCGTGGAGCACAGCGGTCAGTCGATCGATTCGCTTGAGGTCGACCACCATCGACGGCGACGGACGACCGGCTCGAATCTGGGGAACGAGGTCGGTGGCGCCGGCGAAGACCTGCGAGCCGGGATTATCCGACAACAGCGTCCGGGCTTCATCAACCGTCGCCGGAGCGGCGTATCTCATCTGGCGTCCCTTCATCAGCGCGTCCCTCTGGACGCGCCATCTATCGAACCCATTTTCTAGTTCGGCGCCGCTGATTCCCTCAACTCCTACGCAAATGATTCCCTCAACTACTTCGCAAATTTTCTAGCCAGTCGCCCACGGCGTCGCACACCGCTTCGTCGGCGCCCTTCAGGTCATGACGTCTGCCGGCCAGGCGTACCACGGTGACCGGGCCGGAAATGGCGTCCAGATGGGCATCGAATTCGTCGGGCGACCCGAACTCGTCGCGGTCGCCGGACACGAAGAGGCACGGCACATCAATGGCGCCGAAGTGCTCGACTCTGAGGTTCTCCGGCTTCTTTGGTGGGTGGAGCGGGTAGCAGATGAGCACCAGACCGGCTGCCGGGAGCCCCTCAGCGACCGCCATCGAACACATCCGTCCCCCCATGCTGCGACCTCCCAGCACGAGGCGGGACGGATCGACTCCTCGAGCAGCGGCCATGTCAGCCACGCCATCGCGTACGGCCTCCACCAACACAGGCGCCCGGTCGGGAAAGTGCTTTCCGGCCTTCCGGTACGGAAAATCCATGCGCTCGACAGGGAGCGGAGCCAGGCGCTCCTCCAGGGCGAGCAGACCCGTCTGGTTGCGGTCACTGCCGGCACCGGGGGTCAGGAACAGTCCGGAGACCGACGGGGAGACCGGCAGGGAGCGAGACACCGGTTGAGGGTAGCCGGGGCTCTGATCCGACCCCGGAGGGCGCCCATCGGTACGCTCAACCCATGGGACATGAGGCGGCCGTGGCGTCGATGACCGGGGGGATGGCGCCCTCGCCGGCTCCGTTTGCTGGCAGCGATCGACTCCATCCCGATGGTCGCCCGAGGGGGGCGTTCCGGGACTCGCTGCGCACCGTGCCCAATGCCCGCAACGCCCTGACCGTGGTCGGCTCCGTGCTCTTCCCGGTGGCCGTGGTGGTCGCCGCCGTGGCTGCCACCCACCCTGCCTCGTGGGTGGCGGCGTTTCTGCTCATGCCCATTGCCCAGAACCGATTGTTCATCCTCCACCACGAGGCCGCCCACCGGGTGCTGTTCTCCGGACGTCGAATCAACGACCTGGTCGGCATCAACCTCATTGGCTGGCTGACCTTCGGCACCGGCGGCCACGGCTATCGGATCGGCCACATCCACCACCATCGAGACGAGTTCGGCCCGAAGGAGCCTGATTTCGGGCTCTACGCCCGGTATCCGATCACCACGGCGTCGATGCGGCGCAAGCACCGTCGGGACCTGACTGGTGTCTCGGCCTTTCGGATCGTGCGGCCCCGGTTCCAACGGCTCGGCGAGACACGTCACCGGCGACTCACCTACTGGTTCTTGGCCGGGCAGGCCCTTGTGCTGGCCGCCTTCTGGGGCGCCGGCCATCCGTGGCTGTACCTACTGCTGTGGGTGCTTCCGTGGGCCACCCTCTACCAGGGCCTCAACCGGATCCGGGCCATTGCTGAACACGGCGGCATGACCCGTTCGGCCGACCGGCGACGCACCACCCACCACGTGCACCAGTCGTTGGTGGCCCGCCTAGTGATGGTGCCGTTCAGCGTGGGCTACCACCTGGCCCACCACGCCGACATGACGGTGCCGTACCGCAACCTCCCCCGTCTGCACGAGGCACTGGTGGACGACGGCTACTTGGGCGATCTGGAGTGGCCGACCTACCGCTCGCTGTGGAAGGCGCTGCGGTCAGCCGAAACCGTCGCCGCCTGATCTCGGTGGCCCCTACCGGGGCCGCCAACTCACATCTCGACTACGCCGACCACGTCCAGGTTCCGGTAGGAGGTGTCATCGGGAGCGTTCTCAGCGCCCTCCTGGGTGATTTCCTGCTCGTCGTTGACCTTGGCCGACTCCCAGGAATCGAACTCGGCGATCGCCACCGTCACACCCGGCTTGTCACGGTCGCTGCACACGGTGACCCGTCGCACGGTGATCTCGTCACCCGCCGACTCTGCATAGTTCTGAATGTCCGCGAGCGCCTCGGCCGAACCCTGCTCGTACTCCATGATCTGGATGAACCCCATGGGCCCGCCTTCCGTTGTCCCGCCGGGCCGATCCCGACCGGGCGACGAGGATCCCCCACGAGTGGGGTCGATGCAACTTCGACAGGGCCGACACCCGACGGTGCCGAGGGTCAAAGGGTGTCGACGGTGTCGGGGATCAGGTCATCTGGCGGAGCACCCCGGCCAGTTCACCGGCCACGCCGGAGACCTCGGCGGGTTCCGGGTCGCCGGTGCCCAGCAGGTCGACCAGGCCGGTGGTGCGTTCACCCAGTGCGTTCCACAGCTGGCCGTCGATGCCGAACGGTGGTCGATGGCCGACCAGCACCGGGGCCAGGCCGATCAGCCGCTCGATGGCCGACAAGTCGCGGGCGTCTCGCTTCAGTCGATCACAGGCCACGAACACGTCGGTGAGGAGGCCGTTGGCGTCGAGGCCCTCGAGTTCGGGTCGCTCGTCGGACCCGGCCTGGAAGGCGTCCAGTGCCGTCTCCACGGCGTCCTCGTCGGCAGCCCGCACCACCAGGTCACCGTCGGCGTCGAACTCGTGGGGCACGCCGAGGCGCACCAGAAGATCACTGAACGCCGACTGCTCGTCGGCCGCCCACCCGTCGACCTCGTAGGCCACCGTCTCCACGCCCGGCTCGATCGCCGGACCGCCCGCATCCTCGGCCCCCTCTACCGCCCGATCCACGGCGTCCTCGTCGGCGACCCGCACCACGAGCGTGGCGCCCTGCCAAGCGTGGGCGATGCCCGCTGCGGTCAGATCCTGATCCAGGATGCGGCGACTCTCGCCGGCCCACTCATGCAACTCGTAGGCGAGCTGGTCCTCGTCGGACGATCCCACCTCGGCCGCGTCGGCCGGCGGCTCGTCCACCAGGGTTACACCGCACTCGACACAGTCCTCGACCCCGGGGCTGTAGTCGATACCGCACTGGAAGCACCATGCCATGACGGAAGTGTGCCACCCCGGCCGACGACCCCGGCTGCCGGTCTCCCGCTCACCCGATGGCGGGGGTAGGTTCCCGACCCATGACCGAAGACGCTCAGGTGCCCGACCGGAACCTCGCCCTCGACCTCTGCCGGGTCACCGAAGCCGCCGCCCTGGCCGCCTCACGCTGGATGGGCCGCGGCGACAAGGAGGGCGCCGACGGCGCGGCGGTCGACGCCATGCGCCACGTCCTCGACACCGTCACCATGGACGGCATCGTGGTCATCGGTGAGGGCGAGAAGGACGAAGCCCCAATGCTCTACAACGGTGAGCGGATCGGTAACGGCCAGCCGCCGGCCGCCGACATCGCCGTCGACCCCATCGACGGCACCACGCTGACCTCGCTGGGCCGAGCCAACGCCATCGCGGTCATCGCGGTCAGCGACCGGGGCACCATGTTCGACCCCGGGCCATGCGTCTACATGGAGAAAATCGCTGTCGGGCAGCAATGCGCCGACGTCATAGACATCACCGCCTCGCCCGCCGAGAACCTGCGGCGCATCGCCGAGGCCAAGCGCGAGGACGTCCGGGACCTCACCGCGGTGATCCTGGATCGTGACCGCCACAACAACCTGATCGACGAGGTCCGGGCCGCCGGAGCCCGCATCCGCCTCATTCCAGACGGTGACGTGGCCGGTGCCATCTCCACCGCGTGGCCCAACTCGGGTGCCGACGTGCTGTTCGGCATCGGCGGCACCCCGGAGGGCGTGATCTCGGCTGCCGCACTCAAGTGCATGGGCGGCGCCATCCAGGGTCGGCTGTGGCCCCGGAACGAGGACGAGCGCACGGCAGCTGTCGAGGCCGGATACGACCTGGACCGGGTGCTGGGAACCGACGACCTGGTAGCCGGCGACAACTGCTTCTTCTCGGCGACCGGGATCACCGACGGCGATCTGGTCAAGGGCGTCCACTACACGTCAGGAGCGGCCCACACGCAGTCATTGGTGATGCGCTCCAAGTCCGGCACGGTGCGCATGATCGACGCCCACCACGCGCTGGACAAGCTCGAAGAGTTCTCGCCCGTCTACTGAGTCTCGCCCGTCCAAGGCGGACGGGGAACTAGGCGCCGGCCACCCGGAGGCGTAGTTCAGCCCGGTGCAGGGCACCCGCAGCGTCCTCGTCGTCCCGGTCGGCAGTCAACGCCTGCTCGGCCGACGACTTCGCCGCCTCGGCACGGGCCACGTCGATGTCGGCGGCAGACTCCGACACGTCGGACAGGATGCTGACCTTCGTGCCAGCTACCTGGACGAAACCCTGGTGTACGGCAATGGTGTCGCGGTCGCCATCGGAACGGATCACGTCGACCGACCAGACGGCCAACACGCCGATGAATGGAACGTGACCCGGCTGGAAGGCGATGTCGCCACCCTCGAGCGTCCGGGCGATAACCATCTCAGCCTCGCCGCTGTAGGAGATGGCCTCCGGGGAGACCAGCTCAACCTGGAACGTCATGGTCGGCTCAAGCCTCGAGCTCTCGTGCCTTGCGGCGAGCGTCCTCAGCACCACCGACGTTCAGGAAGGCCTGCTCGGGCAGGTCGTCCAACTCGCCGTCGACGAGGGCGGCGAACGAATCCACCGTGTCCTCGACCGGGGTGGTCACGCCGGGCAGTCCGGTGAAGATCTCGGCCACATTCATGGGCTGGGACAGGAAGCGCTGGACCTTGCGGGCTCGGGACACGGTGATCCGGTCCTCCTCGGAGAGCTCGTCCAGGCCAAGGATGGCGATGATGTCCTGCAGCTCCTTGTAGCGCTGCAGGATCTCCTGTACGCGGCGGGCCGTGTCGTAGTGCTTCTGACCGACGACCTCCGGAGTGAGGATGGTCGACGTCGAGGCCAGCGGATCCACGGCCGGGTAGATGCCCAGGGCCGCGATGTCACGGCTCAGCTCGGTGGTGCCGTCGAAGTGGGTGAACGACGTGAACGGCGCCGGGTCGGTGTAGTCATCGGCGGGCACGTACACGGCCTGCATCGAGGTGATCGACCGGCCACGGGTCGTGGTGATCCGCTCTTGCAGGTCGCCCATCTCGTCAGCCAGCGTCGGCTGGTAGCCCACCGCCGACGGCATGCGGCCCAGCAGGGTCGACACCTCCGAACCGGCCTGGACGAACCGGAAGATGTTGTCGACGAACAGCAGCACGTCCTGGCCCTGTTCGTCACGGAAGTACTCGGCCATGGTCAGTGCCGACAGGGCCACGCGAAGGCGGACGCCCGGCGGCTCGTCCATCTGGCCAAACACCAGAGCGGCCTTCTCAAGCACGCCCGATTCCGCCATCTCGAGACGTAGGTCGGTGCCCTCACGGGTCCGCTCGCCCACACCGGCGAACACCGACACGCCACCGTGGTTGGTGGCCACGCGGTTGATCATCTCGGTGATGAGCACCGTCTTACCCACGCCAGCACCCCCGAACAGGCCGATCTTGCCGCCCTGCAGGTACGGGGTGAGGAGGTCGATGACCTTGACGCCGGTCTCGAACATCTGGGCCTTGGGCTCAAGCGAGTCGAACGACGGTGCCGGACGGTGGATCTCCCAGCGTTCCGCGCCCTGTCCGGCCGTCGGGTCGTCGAGGCCCTGGCCGGTCACGCTGAACACGTGGCCAAGCGTGCTGTCACCGACGGGCACGCTGATGCCGGCGCCGGTGTTGCGAACCACGGTGCCGCGGGTTAGGCCGTCAGTCGGCTTCATGGCAATGGCCCGCACCCGGCTATCGCCGATCTGCTGGGCCACCTCGGCCACGATCGTGAGTTCTGTACCGTCTATCTCGACGTCGAACTCCAGTGCCGTGTTGATCTGCGGTAGCTCCCCGGTGGGGAACTCGGCGTCGATCACCGGTCCGGCGATGCCGACGATGTGTCCGTCGGTGAGCGCGGTGTCAGTCATGTGTTGCTCCTGGCTCTTCGTTCTCGTACTTGTGTGCTCAGGCCTCGACGCCGGCGGCGACGGGCTTGTCGGTGGTCTCGTCATCTGATCCGAGTGCCTCGGCACCACTGACGATCTCCATGATCTCGGTGGTGATCGAATCCTGGCGGGCCCGGTTCATCTCTCGGGAAAGCTTGACAATCAGTTCTTCGGCATTGTCGGTGGCCGCCTTCATGGCCCGCTGGCGGTTGGCGTGCTCCGAAGCGGCCGACTCGAGCAGGGCGCCGAACAGGCGGGCCTCGACGTAACGGGGCAGCAGGGCGGCCAGCACGGCCTCCGGCGAAGGTTCGAACTCGAAGGAACCGGTGACCCCGGCTTCACCGCCACCCACGGCGGCAATGGTCTCGGTGCTCTCCAGCGGCAGGAAGCGGCGGGTGGCCACCTTCTGGCTGCCGATGCTGATGAACTCGGTGTAGACCAGTTCGACGCGGTCGACCCGACCGTCGGTGAACATCGACGCCACTGTCTCGGCCACCCGGCGGGCGTCCTCGTAGGTGGGGTTGTCGCTGATCCCATCGGTGTAGGAGTCGACAGTGAAGTCTCGGAAGGCGAAGTAGTCGCGGGCTTTCTTGCCGATCACGATCAGCGCGTAGTCCGCGCCTTCGGACCGGGCGTTCTGCACCTGGCGCTCGGCGGCCCGGATGACCGCCGTGTTGTACGGACCGGCCAGGCCACGATCCGACGAGATGACGACCACGCCGACCCGTTCGACCTTTTCGGCCTGGCGCAGCAGCGGATGGTCGACCTCGGCGCCACCGGCAGCCAGGTTCTCGATCACCGCGGTGATCTGTTCCGCGTACGGCTTGGCCGCCCGGGCCCGCTGCTGAGCCTTGACGACGCGCGTCGCCGCGATGAGCTCCATGGCCCGGGTGATCTTCTTGGTGTTCTGGACGCTGCCGATCCGGCGTCGCAGGACCCGTTCCTTACCGCCAGCCATCACGGGCTCCAATCACGGTCGGGACGTGTGTCCAGACAGTGGGACGAAACGCCGGGATGCCCTGCGGGCCGGTCGCGAGGTTCACTCGGTCTCCGAGATGTCCTCTTCGGGGAGCGTGGTATCGGCGTCGACGAGGGTCGAGGCGGTGTCGGTCGACTCCGCATCGGGTGTCGAACCGCCGGCCACCGAGCCCTCGAACTGCTCGGCGAATGCGGCGATGGACGCATCGAAGGCGTCTTCGTCAGCGATCTTTCCCGATTCGCTGATGCCGGCCAGCACGTCTGCGTGACGGGTCCGGAACCAGTCCAGGAGTTCGCCCTCGAAGCGGCCGACATCGGAGACGTCGACTCCGTCGAGGTGACCCCGGGTACCGGCCCAGATCGACACGACCTGCTCCTCGACGAGCAGCGGCGAGTTGAGGCCCTGCTTGAGAAGTTCGGTGAGGCGGTAGCCCCGGTCCAGCTGGGCCTGTGATACGGCATCCAGGTCCGAACCGAAGGCCGCGAAGGCCTCCAACTCACGGAACTGCTGCAGATCGGACTTGAGCGTGCCCACGGCGTTCTTCATGGCCTTGACCTGGGCGGCCGAGCCGACGCGTGACACCGAGATGCCGACGTCCACGGCGGGACGCACGCCTGACTTGAATAGGTCGTCCTGGAGGAAGATCTGGCCGTCGGTGATCGAGATCACGTTGGTCGGAATGAACGCAGAGACGTCACCAGCCTTGGTCTCGATGACCGGCAGAGCCGTCATCGAACCGGCTCCCAGCTCATCGCTGAGCTTGGCGGCCCGCTCCAGCAGACGGCTGTGCAGGTAGAAGACGTCACCCGGGTAGGCCTCGCGGCCCGGCGGGCGGCGCAGCAACAGCGACATCTGTCGATAGGCCTCGGCCTGCTTGGAGAGATCGTCGTAGACGGCCAGGGCGTGCTGGCCGTTGTCCATCCAGTGCTGGCCAATGGCGCAGCCGGCGTAGGGGGCGAGGTACTTGAACGGTGCCGGGTCTGACGCAGGGGCGACCACCACGACGGTGTACTCCATGGCCCCGTGGGCCTCGAGCACGGCCACGTTCTGAGCCACGGTGGACGCCTTCTGGCCAATGGCCACGTAGACGCACTTCATGCCCTGACCGGCCTGGTTGATGATCGTGTCCATGGCGATCGTCGTCTTGCCGGTCTTACGGTCGCCGATGATCAGCTCGCGCTGGCCACGGCCGATCGGTATGAGCGAGTCAATGGCCTTGATGCCGGTCTGCATCGGCTCGTGAACGGGCTTGCGACCCATGATGCCCGGCGCCTGGATCTCCATGCGTCGCTGTTGGGTGTTGGTCAACGGGCCCTTGCCGTCGATCGGCTCGCCGAGGGCGTTGACGACGCGTCCCAGGAGGCCGTCGCCAACGGGCAGCGACAGGATGTCGCCGGTGGCCCGCACCGTCTGGCCCTCCTCGATGTCGTCGACCTCGCCGAGGACCACCGCACCGATAGATGCCTCGTCGAGGTTCAGGGCGAGACCGAACGTGCCGCTCTCGAATTGGAGCAGCTCGTTGACCGCCGCGTCGGGCAGACCCGACACGCGGGCGATGCCGTCGCCGACCTCGAGGACCCGACCGACCTGGCTCTGTTCAAGGCTGGGGGTGAACCCGTCGAGGTTCTTGCGGATCGCTTCGGCGATGTCCGCCGTGTTGATCGTGAGTTCGGACATGGTGTGTCTCTCTCGTCTCTGGCTCGTATGCCGCTGGCCGGGGCCTAGCGGAAGCTCTCGCGAAGCTGGTTCAGGCGGCGTCGGACGCTGCCGTCGATGATGTCGTCGCCGATCTCGGTGACTACGCCGCCGAGGACCGTCGGGTCGATGACGACCTTGATCTCGACGGCCTTGCCGGTACGGGTATTGATGGCGGCGGCCAGGCGGTCCCGCTGGTCGGCGGTCAGATCGACCGCCGATCGCACGGTGGCCACGGCCTTGTTGCGTGAAGCGGCGCTGCGTTCGACCAGTGCATCCACGATGGCGGGAAGTTCGGCAGTTCGACCGGCACCGACCACCATAGAGATGAGGGCCGTCGTGGTGGCCGAGGCCTTCCCACCCAGCAGGTCTTCGACGACCTGTTGGCGACGGGACACCGGCACGCTCTGGTCAGCCAGGGTCGAGCTCAGCTCACCGTCAGACCGGAGGGCCTGGGCGAAACGGAACAACTCGTCCTCCACCGTGGCGAGGTCGCCCTCTGCCGCGGCGACGGCGAACAATGCGTCGGCGTAGCCGGACACCATCGGGTCAGCCATTGCTGCCGGCCACCTCGTCGATGTAGGCGTCGATCAGACGGCCCTGCACCTCGGCGTCGAGGCTGGACTGGACCACACGCTCGGCGGCACCGAGGGCGATCCCGGCCACCTCGGCCCGGAGGTCGGCAATGGCCTGGGCCCGCGACGACTCGATGTCAGCGGCTGCCCGGGTCCGAAGGTCGGCGAGCTCCGCCTCGTGGCGGGCCATCAGGTCGGCCTTGACCTGGTCAGCTGCTCCTCGGGCCTCGTCAATGAGGCGCGAAGCCTCGGACTTGGAATCGGCCAGACGTGCCTCGTAGTCGGCCTGGACGGACTGGGCGTCGGTCCTGGCCTGCTCGGCGGCGTCGAGGTCACTCCGGATCTTCTCGGCCCGGGCGTCCATCGCGCCCTTCACGGCCGGGAAGCCCTTCTTGACCATGAGCACGAACAGGATCAGGAAGGCGGAACCGCCCCAGATGACCTCGTTTAGCTCCGGCAGGATCGGGCTGGGTGCTTCGAAGCACTTCTCCAACTCGTCCTGGACGTGGTGGTCCTCGAGGGTCTCATGTAGATCCCCGTGGTTCGCCTCGACCGCCTCGTCGAGATGGTGGGCCATACAGGCACCCACGCTCTCACCCGATGCCGAGGCCGGGCCGGCGAAGGCCACGAGCCCCAGAAGGGCGAACAGCGGGGCCACCAGCAGGCGGGTCCGTCGGTTGTTCATGGGTGTCGTCTCTCTGTTCGAAGGGTCTCGCTGATGTGTGATGCCGGAATTGGCGATCAGGGCATCAGGAGGATGAAGACGACGAAACCGATCAGGGCGAGCGCCTCTGTGAAGGCGATGCCGAGGAACATCGTGGTCCGGACCATGCCGGCCGACTCGGGTTGGCGGGCCATCGAAGAGATGGCATTACCGACCACGGTGCCGATACCGACACCCGGGCCAATGGCCGCCAGGCCGTAACCGAGACCTGCACCGATGGCCTTGAGGCCCTCGAGCATCTCACCAGCTGCCGTCTGCGCCAGAACGTTCAGCACTTGGATTCTCCTGTTTTCTCATGCACCCAGCCGGTGTTTCCGGTCCGGAGACTTGTGTTGTTAATAGGGATTTTCGTGCCCACCGGGTGGTGGACGGCGATCAGTTGTACCCGAACCAGATCCGACTCAGTGTGCGGGATGGAGGGAGCCGCCGATGTACACGGCGGTCAGGATCGTGAAGATGAAGGCCTGCAGGACCGACACCAGGATCTCGAAGCCGGTCATCATGATCAGCATGGCGAAGGGGGCCACGGCGCCGACGTAGGTGGACGACCAGAGGGTATGGGTCAGCACGGCGAAGGTGACCAGCAGGAGGTGGCCGGCGACCATGTTGGCCCAGAGCCGGATGGCGAGCGAGAAGGGCCGCACGATGAAGGTCGACACCAGCTCGATGGGCGTCACGATCAGGTAGAGGGCCACGGGCACGCCCGGGGGGAAGAGCGAGTTCTTCAGGTAGCCGCCGAGGCCCTGGGAGCGGATGCCCACGACGTTGTAGATGACCCACACGACGAGCGCCAGTGTGATGGGGATGGCCATCCGGCTGTTGGCCGGGAACTGAATGCCCGGGATCACCTCGAAGATGTTCGAGAAGAGGATGAAGAAGAACATCGTGGTCAGGAAGGGCATGAACTTCTTGCCCTCCTCGCCGATGGTCTCCATGACCACCGACTCCTCGATGAAGGTCACGCCGGACTCGGCGACGTGCTGGATGCCGGCCGGAACCAGCGAACCAGTCTTGCGGCCGGCCAGCAGGAAGATGGCCGCGGTGATCACCACGGCTGCCAGATAGATCAACACCGTCTTGTTGATGGCGTAGGCGGTCCCACTGAAGAAGATGTCGGGCCACTCGAAGAGGTGACTGACCGGTGGGAAGTCGAGTGCGAGCACGTTCACGTGGAGCGCTTCTCCTGTGGGGATCTACTTGGTGGGCTTCAGGCCGGGAGCGGCGAGCGTCATGGCGACGTGCCGGGATTCCCATGCCAGAAGGCCGAGGTGGGTGACGAGCAGGGTGATGGCGAACGGCACTGTGGCCAGCAGGCCGACGGCCTTGACAACCAGCACGACGGCAGTCATCAGGGCAAGACGGGCCACATAGCCACCGAGGACGGCGCCGTACAGAGCGTTGATGGAGATCTGTGCGGCCCGGGTGATGATCGCTGCACCCAGACGGAAGTTGACGGCCACCAGCACGAGGGCCAGTGCCGACGACAGAAGGCCGTCGAGGCCCCAGCCGAGCAAGCCGACCAGCAGGAAGGCCGGAGCGACCCAGATCGCCCGTCGGGTCAGGTCACGGGCGATAGCCGTCTCGGTGGCAGGATCCAAGGATTCGAGCTCGTTCACTGGGGCAGCGTCGTTCACAGCAGCGGACCCTCGGCCTGCCAGGCGGCCCGGCGCTCGGCGCGGGCCAACTCCAGGTTCTCGCCGTAGCTGTGGGCCAGTCGGTAGGAGGCGTAGGCCAGTGTCACGACAGTAAAGACAATGGTGAATATAGGGGTGGTGCCGAGGCGACCGTCCAGCAGCCAACCCAGGAAACCAAAGATGGCCGGCGTGACCGCTAGTTCAAAGGCCGCGGCGAACGCGTCGCCGAATCCCTGTCGCATCTCGCGCGTCTCGTCGTTGGCCATCGGGGGAATCCTCCGCCGGCGGGTCCCATCGAACCCCCGGGCGTACCGATCCTGGTACGGGTCGTCGTGCAGATCGGTCCAACGACGACAGTCGCCGGACGCGCTTGTGAATCTAATCACCAAGTCCCCCGCGGACAACCCGTTACCGCGCGCCCAATCCGTCACACCTGTTCCTCCGGTACGGGCTCTCCAGAGAAGGGTTCCTCAGAGAGGGGCTCGGTCGATGACCGAAACCGGGGATGCAGCACGGTGAACAGGAGGAGGCCAATGGCTCCGATGCCCATGGGGACAATGGCGTCGCCGTTGCCCGAGTAGGTGGGCCACAACACAAATCCCGACAGCAGGGCACTCCAACCCCAGAGAATCACCACGGCACGCCGGTGGCCGTGACCCAGCCTCAGTAGGCGGTGGTGAAGGTGGTCCTTGTCAGCCGCCGTTACCCGCACGCCTGGTGTGGCGGCCCGACGCACCACGGCGAAGGCCAGGTCGAACAAAGGAACCCCAAGAATTACCACCGGTATGAACACCGGAGCGAAGAAGAAGAAGGACTGGCCGCTGAACGCCGCCTCGGTCCGACCACCCACCGACACCGTCGACGCGGCCATGAGAAGACCCAAAAGCATCGCCCCACCATCGCCCATGAAAATCCGCGCCGGATGCACGTTATGGGGCAGAAACCCCACACAGATCCCCACCACAATGACCGCCAGCACCGACCCCGGGTTGCCCTCAAACAGGAGGCCCTCGTCGCCCAGGCGCAGTGCGTAAAGAAAGAAGGTCGCAGCGGCGATGCCCACAATCCCTGCCGCCAGCCCATCCAGGCCGTCGATGAGGTTCAAGGCGTTGACCAAGAGCACCACCCACACCACAGTCAGCAGCGCCGAAAGGTCCGGAGACAGTAGGACCACGTCCAGAAACGGGATTCGCAGGACGACGAGGGCCACACCGGTCAGCGACAGGACGCTGCCGGCCAGCACCATGCCAGCCACCTTGGCCGGGGGCGAGACGGGTCGAATGTCATCGATCACCCCCACCACGCAGATCACCACGGCGGCCGAAACCACACCCAGCATCTCCGTCGGGGCGGCGAACACCTCGGAGAAGTCGCCGACCATCCACGCCGTCAGGACGCCGGCCAGCAACCCACCCAGCATCGACGGTCCGCCGAGAGACGGTGTAGGAGCCGTGTGGACGCTCCGCTCGTCGGGCGCCACCACCAGCCCGGAACCGACGGCGAACCGACGGACGACCGGCGTGGCCGCGGCAGTGGCCAGGGCGGCCACCGCGCCGACAATCAGGTGGGGAACGATCCCGGGCACGGGGTCAGGATCCCTCTCCGACGGCCTGTCCGGCTGGCCGACTGATGTAACGACCCATTGGCACGACCTGGTCCCGGTGAGGTCCCGACCAGCTCAGACGTAGACGGGGAAGCGTGCGCAGAGGGCGTTGACATCGGCCCGCACCGCAGCGATCTCCGCCTCGTCGTCCCGGCCCCGAAGGGCCCGCACCATGAGGTTCGCAATCTCGGCCATCTCGGCCTCCACCATCCCCTGGGTGGTGGTCGACGGGGTGCCGATCCGCACGCCACTGGTCACGAACGGTGAACGCGGGTCATCGGGCACGGTGTTCTTGTTCAGGACGATGCCCGCCCGGTCCAGCGTGTTCTGGGCCACCGCTCCAGTGACCTCGGCATCGAAGGTCCGCAAGTCAACGACCATCAGGTGGTTGTCGGTCCCGCCGGTGACCAGGCGAAAGCCGTGACCGACCAGGGCGGCGGCCAGCGACGACGCATTGGCCACGATCTGGCGGGCGTAGCCCGCGAACGATGGGTCAGCCGCTTCACGGAACGCCACAGCCTTGGCCGCTATGTGGTGTTCCAACGGACCACCCTGAGAGCCGGGGAAGACCGACTTATCGATGGCCGCCGCGTACTCCTCACGGCTCAGGATGCACCCGCCACGCGGACCACGAAGGGTTTTGTGGGTGGTGAAGGTGACGATGTCGCAGTACGGCACCGGGTTGGGATGCACGCCGCCAGCGATGAGGCCGGCGATGTGAGCGGCGTCGAACATCAGCAGTGCGCCGACCTCGTCGGCGATCTCGCGCAGGGGGGCCGGCTCGATGATCCGGGGGTAGGCCGTCGCTCCGGCCACAATCATCTTGGGGCGGGCCGCCCGGGCCTGGTCTCGCAGTTGATCCATGTCAATGCGCTCGTCGCTGCCCGTCAGCCCGTAAGACACAAAGTCGTAGAGCTTCCCGCTGGCATTGACCGGCGACCCGTGGGTGAGGTGGCCACCGTGGTCGAGGCTGAGGCCCAGGACAGTGTCACCCGGGTCGAGGAGGGCCTGGTACACCGACATGTTGGCGTTGGCGCCCGAGTGGGGCTGGACGTTCGCGTGGTCAGCGCCGAACAGGGCCTTGACCCGTTCACGAGCCAGGTCCTCTACCTCGTCCACGTGGACGTTCCCGCCGTAATACCGCTTGCCGGGATAGCCCTCGGCGTACTTGTTGGTCAGGACAGACCCACTGGCCTCCAGCACGGCCGGAGACGCGAAGTTCTCCGAGGCGATCAACTGCAACGTGGTGTTCTGCCGCTCAACCTCCTGGTCGATGTAGCCGAAGAGTTCGTCATCGCGAGAAACAGGCCAGGCCATGGGGAACACCTTTAAGTCGGCGCGAGGTTGGGTCTCGCAGAATGGGACGTGTCCACCGGTTGGCCACGATTTCAACCGTCGCGGATCCGGTGGCCGAAGCGTACCGGTGGAGAGGGAACCCTGCCGTCACGTATCAGGGGTGAGATGCCGCAGGTGAGATGCCTGGCCCTGGCCACCGGTCATCCACTGGTAAGAGCGGCGGCCAACGCGTCGACCGCCGCATCTGATGCCACGTCGGCCCGGCGGGCCACCACGAGATGGCGGACCCCGACCGGTCGCCGGCGTACCCGGGCCAACGGTTCGACTCCCGCCTCTGCCTGAGCGGCCGGCAACACGGCCCAGCCCATGCCCAGCCGGACCATCTCGCGGAGTACCTCCGGTTGGTTCGACTCGGCGACTACTGCGAACGGTGCCCCGAGGGC
>Ga0208948_1000018_pt1 | contig 85717 bp, 80 predicted proteins | sample AOAMet11_17_M020_2_FD_188228 | JGI IMG/M metagenome (GOLD analysis project Ga0208948, IMG submission 188228) | Ammonia-oxidizing marine microbial communities from Monterey Bay, California, USA - CAN11_17_M020 (SPAdes) | ecosystem: Environmental > Aquatic > Marine > Intertidal zone | place...
GAGCATTTGAATCAGGAATACAATCTTGACAAATAGTAGTGTCACATCCACTTATTATATCTGTAATAGTAACACACCAAGAAGTATAAAACTGTGTTTGATTAGCTGCTGCTCCATTTGTCCAGGAATAAATATATTGAGACATACCATTAACAGTTGCATTCATCATCCTAGGATTAGTTGTATTATCAATATACACACTCCCACCAGTCAAGTTGCATGGAACTTGTCCGTATGTACATAATGTTAAAAATAATAATGACACACTGAGTATAGATTTTTTCATGATAAATAGATTTTTATTATTTGGTAAATTTAACTAAATTAATTGATTTTTACAAATCAGATACTTCAATTACGTCAAGCATATAAAATAGTTTCAAATATGATTTCTAGTAAAAACTAGATTCCCATTATTTTCTTCAGTAAAGATATAATTCAAATTATCAAACCTTTTAATTTCATCAATTGATGAAATCTTATTTTTGATAATATAATTACACATCTCCCCTCTTGCTCTTTTTGCGTAAAAGGAAATGACTTTTGATTTTCCATTTTTCATATCTTTAAAAATTGGTGTAACTATAGGTATAGGGATTTGTTTTTTATTAATTACCTTAAAGTATTCGTCAGAAGCAAGGTTTACTAAAAACTTATCTTCTTTTATCTCATTTAACAAGTAATCTGTTACAGATTCCCTCCAGAAATCATATAAATTACTATTATCTCCTATTTTTAATTTTGTTCCCATTTCTAGTCTGTATGGAAGAATTAAATCAGATGGTTTTAATATTCCGTACAATCCGGAAAGTATCCTTAGTCTATTATTTGCAAAATCAAAATCAGATTTATTAAATTTATCTATTCTCATATTTTGATATACCTCTCCTTTAAAAGATAACAACGCTTGTTTCGATTCATTTTTCGGAAATGGAAATTTCCAATTATCATTTCTCTCTTTATTAAGGATTCCCAGATTTGAGCTTATTTTCATTAACTTAGAAAGCTGCAGATCAGAATAAGAAGATAATTCTTTCATTATAATCTTAGATTTTTCTGAGAAAACAAATGTTGAATTCTCAAGAAAAGTCTTCTCACTAGAGAAGTCTATTTTTTTTGCAGGAGAAATAAGTATTTTCATTTATTGTATTTTTGCAAAGCTAAAATAATAGTTATGAATCAATTATTTGTACGTAATAAATTTTTTATTCTTCATGTAATGGTTATTATCCTTGGATTTACGGGGATACTAGGAAATGAGAGTTTTATTAAACTGGAAAACTTAAATGACGAAATACAATCTAGCGCTCTGGTATTCTATAGAATGTTAATCACCTTTATTGTTCTATTTATTTTTATCTCGATTAAAGATAAACTCTGGGACATTAAATTAAAAGATTTAGTTGAAATTTCTTTTATTGGATTTATTGTTGGTCTTCATTGGATTTTCTTTTTTGAATCAATACGTGAACATACTGTAATTGGAGTTATTTGTCTATCAACCTCCTCTTTATTCACCTCTATTATAGAACCTATAGTTCTTAAAAGAAAGATTAGCCAACATGAAATATTATTAGGGGTTATTATTATAGTATCTATCTGTATTATGTGGTGGAACACAATAGATCTATCAATAGGAAAAGCGTATTTATATGGAATTATTTCATCATTATTAGCAGCTCTATTTACGGTGCTTAATGCGAAATATGTTCATAAGATTTCTTCAACAAAATTATGTACAATTGAAATGTTTAGTGGGTCAATACTTGTAGCTGCATACATCCTTCTATTAGGACATTCAGAAGTGTTTTTATTTAAAATTGAATCAAGAGATTTAATATACTTGTTAATATTATCAATTATTTGTACTGCAATGATTTTTGTTCTAATGACAGAGATAATGAAATACATCTCTCCTTATACATTAGTAATGGCTATCAATTTAGAACCAGTATATACCATTGTATTATGTTTTATTTTATCTGGATTCTACCCTCTTCTGAAACATGAAATACAAGATTTGAATATCTATTTCTACATAACAGCGTCCTTTATGATTATATCTACAATCTATCTAAATTATCATTTTAAAAAGAAAGTAATTTTGAATAAAATATAAGTTTGGATATTACGTTTCCTTTATTAAATTTGCGAAAACAAAAAATATGATTAAATACATCTTCACATTATTATCTATCTTTATTTTATCTAATTCCTATTCTCAACAGATAAATCTTCTTAAATCAAATGAGAATAATGCATATGAGATAAAAGGTGAGATTATTGGATTGCAAGATACGTCTGTAATGTTAGCATATTATTTTGGAGGAAAACAATATGCTACCGATACTGCATTTTCTAAAAATGGAAAGTTCATCTTTAAAGGTGATGAAACTTTAGATGGAGGTATGTATCTGATAGTTTTACCAAATCAACAATATTTTGATTTAGTTATTTCTGAACAACAGTTTTCTTTCAAAACAAATTTAAATTCACTGGTAGAAAGTATGGAATTTACAAATAGTAAAGAAAATACTCCGTTTTATAATTATTTAAAATTTATTACAACTCAACAAAAATTAGTTTCACCTTTAAGAGAGAAACAAAAAACTGCATCAGAAAAAGAAAAAGAAGTTATAAATAAAGAGATTATAAAGATCGATACAGAGGTAAAAGAATTTAAAGATCAGTTTGAAGAAGAATATTCTGATATCTTTTTCACTAAAGTAATAAAGGCTACAACTGAGCCGGAAATACCAGCAGCTCCGAAAGAGTTAAGCAAGGAAGAAAAACAAATATTCCAATTTGAATACTACAAGGAACACTATTGGGATAATGTAGATTTTACAGATGAAAGAATCTTAAAGACACCTATATTTTTCAATAAGATGGATACTTATTTGAATAAACTTACTGTTCAGCATCCAGATTCTATTTCTAAATCTGCAGATGTAATAGCTATACTTTCCAGACAAAACAAAGATATATTTCAATACGTAGTGTCGTACATTACTTCTACTTACGAAAGATCAAAAATAATGGGTATGGATGCTATATTTGTTCATATGGTAGAAAATTATTACATGACTGGTGAAGCGGATTGGGTGAAAGAAAAACAACTTGAAAAAATTGAAGAAAGAGCAGAAAAAATTGCTCCTAACTTAATTGGAAGACCCTCTCCTCCATTTTTAAATCAACTTGGTATGCCATTTATGAAAGATACAAATGGAATCATCCATAAATTATATGATGTAGAGGCAAAATATACATTATTGATATTTTTTGGTCCTGATTGCGGACATTGTAAGAAAGAATTACCTAAAGTAAAAAAAGTAGTAGATTCATTAACTGCATCTCCAAAATTTCTAAGTCCTCATAAATCTGTAGATGTAAAAGTATATGCAGTACAAACTGAATTTGACAAAAAGAAATGGGAGAAATTTATTGTGAATCAAGGAATAGGTGACTGGATTAATGTTGGGGATATTCTAGAAGATCCTGATGGAAATCCGGCAGCTAGCAGTAATTGGAGAGATCAGTACGATATTTATTCAACCCCTGTAATTTATTTACTTGATAAAGATAAAAAGATTTTAGCTAAAAGAATTTCTTACAAACAGATTTCAGAAATTATTAAAAGATTAGAAAAATAATAGAATCTACAGAATAACTTCTGTCGAACCTCCATTATTAGACTCAAAGAAGGTAAGATTGTACAAATCAAGGAGTTTATGTACTTCTGATTTTAATACACCTCCTCCTATTCCGTGTACAATTTCTATAGATTTCTTATTCTTCATCATAGATTGATCTAGTTCTTTTTTACAATATTCCATTTGTATTTGTACTATTTCTGAATTTTTCATATGATGATAATAGGAAGTAATATGTTCAATATGAAGATCAATTTTCACCATGCCACCTCTATCTGTTTTGCTGAAATATGTCTTCTTTTCTCTTTTTGTTCTAACATCTTCATCTTTCACTTCAAAGTCCCTCCCATACGCACTAACAATGTTAGTAGATTCATTTAATGGAAGTATATCAGAACGACTAACAATATATTCAAATCCATATTCATCTTCTATTTTCACTTTTCTATCACCTATTGATAATAGAACTGTTGCTTTTGTTCTATCTTTTTTTAGAATTACTTTATCTCCTATTCTAAATTCTACAGACATAAAATAATATTATTAATCCAATAAGGTTCTTCTAGTTTCTTCCAGAATGTCGAAACACTTTTCTTGAGAAGAGCTTTCAGAATAAGTTCTTAAAACAGGTTCTGTTCCTGAAGCACGGATCATAAGCCAAGTGTCATCATCAAAGAAAAATTTAAAACCATCGGTAGTTTCTACTCTTTCAACATTGTATTTTCCGAAAGAAGTGAAATTTCCATCCTTACAATTCTGAACAATTGATTGTTTTTTATTTTCATCAAGATGTAAATCTATTCTTTCAAAAGAAAAAGGACCTACAATATCATAAACTTCCTTAATCAACTCATCTAGTGTTTTGCCTGATTTTGCCATAAATTCGAACAATATAAGTCCCATCCAAATTCCATCTCTCTCAGGTATATGACCTGTAGTTGCTATTCCTCCACTTTCTTCACCTCCAATTAAAACATCTTCCTTAATCATTTTATCAGCAATATGTTTAAATCCAATTTTAACAGTTTCATTGTCTAATCCATAATGATCACAAATCTGTTTTATCTTTACAGTACATGAAAATGCGGTTACAACTTTCCCCTTCATTTTCTTATATTTCACCATATAGTGAATTAATAACAGAATTAAATGATGAGAATCAATAAACTCTCCTCTAGAATTATACAACCCAATTCTGTCAGCATCCCCATCAGTAGCTAAACCACAATCAATATTCCCATTTGTTTTTATTAGTTCAGAGAATTCTAATAGGTTCCTATGAATGGGTTCAGGAGCTTGCCCATGAAAACCAGGATTATCATCATCATGAATCTGAATCGTTTCAGGCAATAATCTAGAAATAACATTCTTTCCAGCACCAAACATAGAATCATAAGCTAGTTTTAAATTAGAATTTCTGATAGAGTCTAAATCAAAAGAATTTTCAGCATGTTTACAATAGTCGTCTTCTAAATCTACATATTCTAACATTCCACTTTTTTGTAAATCTTCTAATTTTACAGACTCAATATTAACTGAATTTGTGTCGGGTATTCTATTTTCAACATCTGTAATATCGTTTTGCAAAAGTGGTCCTCCAAAACTTCCTTTTAGTTTGTATCCATTATAAGAAGGAGGATTGTGAGATGCGGTAATTACTACACCAATATCTGCTTTGTAATTTACTACTCCTAAACTTACCATTGGAGTAGAAACAAAGTCTTTAGCAAGTAATACCCTAACCCCTTTTGTCGCAAGAACTTTTGCGGCAGTTTCAGCAAATAGTTCTCCTGCAAATCGGCAATCATGACCTATTACCACGGTAGGGTTCTCATTCTTTTCATTCAGAAAACTTGAAACAGCTAAACTAACTCTAGCTACATTATCAGTTGTAAATTCTTTTGCAATAATTGCTCTCCAACCATCTGTTCCAAATTTTATTTGTCTCATTTACTTTCTTTTTTTAAAACAACAAAAATAATAAAATATTTTAGATGGAACTCTACTTAAATCCTTGGAACTTTTTGAATTTTCTTTTCTTTTTATTATGATCTCTATTTGTAGAAGTGAACTCATGATAACCATCACCATTACTACCAGCGCACATAAAATAATAGTCATGTTTCTCGGCATTTAGGATAGCATCAATTGCTTGTATTGACGGAATACAAATTGGTCCTGGTGGAAGCCCTTTGTATTTATAAGTATTGTACGGATTATCAATTTTCAAGTGTTTATTAAGCACTTGTTTAATTCCGAAATCTTTATTTGCAAATTTTACTGTTGGGTCAGCTTGTAAATATGGGAAATGACTTGGGTTTTTTAATCTATTTAGATAAAGACCCGCAATCTTTGATCTTTCATCCAATCTTTTATCTTGTTCTTCTTCTGCTATAGAAGCCAGAATAGACACATCTATTTTTGTGATTCCTAAGGAATCGCATTTACGTTCCCTTTCTGTATTCCAAAATTTTTTGTATTCTTCATTCATTTTATTTAGAAATTCTTCAACTGATACATCTGTATATAACTCATATGTATTAGGAATAAAAAATGCAGGAAGAGTTTCCATTGTCCAATTATTTGCAATTAAAAAACTAGAAGTATCTAAGTAACTTTTCAACTCTCCTCTTTTATATCCTATAGAATCTTCTATTAATATAATCATATCTTCAATTAACCTAATGTTTTCCGGTATCTGCAGATTCCCTACATCTCTCTTTCTGACCTTTAAAGAGTTGATTAATGAATTGACGCTATATCTTCCTTCTAAAATAATTGTTCCAGAAATTATATTCTTTGTATATCCTTTTTTATAAGCAAGAGCATTGAAACATGGTAAACAATGTAATTCTCCATTTTTATTAAGTAAATGAATAACATCATCTATCTCCGAATTTGCTAGAATTTTAATTTCTTTTCTGTCTCCACCAAAGGTTTCATAATAACTAAAAATACTATTATTATTTGTTAATTCTTCATACACATAAAGAGAGAAACTAACTAATAAGACAATAAATACACTTATTATTATACTGGTTATTTTATTTTTTTTCATTTAATTACTCTTGATATACTTTATCATATCTTTTGCCTGTATATAATCAGGATTTAGTTTTAGAGCTTCTTCAAAATAAAGTTTTGCTATATCTAAATCCTTATCTACATTCAAATAAATAAGTCCCAAATTATAATATGCTTTATCTGAATTTGGGTTGAGTTTAATCATCTTTTTTAATCTAATTTTTGCCTGTTCAAACTTAAACATTTTGATTTCTAAAGCTGATGTTTTAAGTAGAAAATCTAAATTGCTTGGAGATAGTTCTAATGACCTTAAATAATTAGCATAAGATTTTTCATTAAAATTACATTTAGAATAAGCTTCTGCAATTCTAGAATAAGCAATGCTTAAAATATTGTTAGTAAACATATTGTGAAGTTTATCTAAACTATAATATTCTGAATATTTTATAAGTTTCTTGTAATCTTTTTTAAGATAATAATACTGAATATAAAAGGGGAAACTCTCCTCTTTTTCACATCTTTTCAGAAACATAAATGCAGAATCTAACAACATAGGATTTTGATCAAAACTTTCATAATGCTTGAGATAAGCTTTTGCCTTACTTAAATTAGTTGGAGAATCATTATTAATACAGGCAAGTTCTTTAAAAGATCCTTTTACTTTTTTTGAATTACTGTGTACTGATATTTTATGATCTGTTATGGAAACATGTGGAATATCTATAGAAGAAGATTTTGGCATATGACAGGAAACACAATCTGTATTCTTTGGAGTTTTCCTACAATCTGTATGACATGAAATACATTTATTGTTAAAATAATTATTATCTAAAGTAGTAACACTTTTATGTGGATTGTGACAAGAAATACAACTAACTCCTCCAACTTTAAAACAATCAGATTGTTGCAACCTATCGACATGAGAGGCCATAATAAATGATTCATCATTTTCATATCTTGGAATATATGTGTCTATTGTTTCAGATAAAACAGTTCCCGGAATAAAATCATTCCAATTTTTTCCATTTTGCAGAACTGAAGTTCCTTGTAAATGACACCTTCTACAGATATCAAATTGTAAAGAAGAAGATAATTTTGCAGGATTTACAATTGTATAATCAATATACTTTGAAGTATCAATTATATTTCCAGAAAGTTTTTCTTTTACATGTATCTCTCCAGGCCCATGACATCTTTCACAGTCTATTCCATTAGGAACAGAATGATATTTATTCAGACTATTCTCCACGTGATTTGAATAAGCATTATGACAACTCATACACTCCAACCCTATCTCTCTTGTAAAACGACTATTATATCCATTTTCATAGCCAGGAGGTAAATCTCCTTTTCTCTCTTGAGTATAGAAAGTATAAGGAGCTTGATGTAAATATCCGTTTATAGAGAAAATATGAGAATTTGTATGTTGCCCAGATCCAATAACATAATCAATCTTTTGAATCAATTTATGAATAGTATCATACTTGTCTAATCTAAACTCCATTATATATAAACTATCCTTTTTCCAAATTGGCTGGTAGTATAGATTCTTATTCTCATCATAAATTAAAGGGTTGTTATTTTCATCTAATACCGATTTTATTTTTGTTGCATGGGAGAAAGATTGTCCCATCCCAGTTTGCATAAAAGAATTATAAATTTCTAAATGACATTGCTTACAAGTCTCTTTACCTACATACTGAACACTATCATTGTGGTTTAAATAAATTTTATCCGGCAGTTCTTTATATTCAGAAACATTTTCATTGTTACAGGAAAATATTAATATTATTAGAGGAAAAAGAATTAACCTCACAAAGTAAAGGTGTAAAAACATACATTATCCTTTTCTTTTGTAAAAGTAAATCCAGAACTTGTAAAGAGTTGGATGCTCCTAAGATTAGATTTACTTATTTTGCAATGTAAATTTTTTAGTTTTAGATCTTCTAGAGAATAATCTATCAATAACCTTAAAGATTCTGATGCAAAACCTCTTTTCTGGTATTCTTCATCAATAATAATCCCAACCCCTGCACTACTATCTTTATATTCAAATAAATCAACAAAACCAACAGGAGTGTTATTGTAATCAACTACAAATCTAAACTGTTTTGCTTTTTGGATTTTTTCAGATGAGTTTTTTATGTAGTTAGTAAGTTCCTCTTTTGTGAATTTTTTTCTATCACTTCCATATTCCCACAAATTTTTATCGTTTTCTATCTTTTGCAAAAACTCTAAATCAGTCGATAAAAGAGTTCGTAACTTTATTTTTTTCATTTCTAACATTCAAATTCTCCAGAATAAACCATACTTGACTCTCCTGAAAGCCAAATATTTATATATTTTTCTCCATCATGATTAAAACTGACTTTCAGTTCTCCTCCAATAGTATGTATATTTATTTCTTTGTCATCAGTTTTTCCAATTTCATAAAGTGCAATAGCTGTGGCTACACTTCCAGTCCCACAAGAAAGAGATTCCATCTCATCACCTCTCTCATAAGTTCTTATAGAAATACGTTCATTTACTTCTGCAAAATTTACATTTATGCCATAATCACCAAATTCTTTAGAAAACCTTAGTTTTTTTCCTTTATTAAGTACATTTATAGTTTTTACATTATCTACTAATTTCACTAAATGCGGAGAACCCGTATCTAACACAACGGAATCTTCTCGTACATCAACTTCTTTTACGTCCGCCATTTTTAAGGAAACCATATCTTTATCTATCGAACCTTCATGCATTCCATCATAAGCCATGAACTTACAATTTTTGTTAAAAATACCTAACAAATGAGCAAATGAAATTATACATCTTCCTCCATTCCCACAGAATGTAGATTTCTCTCCAGTAGAATTAAAAAAAATCATCTCAAAATCAAATTCTTCATGATTCTGAAGTAAAATCAAACCATCAGAACCTATTCCAAATCTTCTTTCACAAAGTGATTTAATAAGCACAGAATCTTCCGTGTCAAAATCTTCTCCTCTATCATCAATCATGATAAAATCGTTTCCTGTCCCTTGGAATTTATAAAAATCTACTATCATTTAAGCAATTTATTTAAGTGTAAAAATACAGATTTAAATGGAATAAAAAATAGAGTTTAAAAGCTATTTATTATTTAATATATAATACTATTTTTGCCATCATATTTAGAAAACTAAAACCACCATTAAAATGGATAACTCTTACGAAAATCAATTAAATAATTGGGTAAACAAGGAAAAATCAGGAGTAGATCTTTTAAATTCTGTTGGCACCTTAATGTATGACAAAGGCATAGAATTAGTGCTTTTTAGAAATAAACTATTGGAAATTGGGGTTTCTGAATTACTAAATTATATTTCATATGCTAAGAAAGTTGTAGGTAGAGAAAACAATGTTGAGACCGCTACCCTGCTTGCAAAAGAAATGATAAATATGAATTTAGCTCCAAGTAAAATAGATATTGGAATATTAACTGCTGAATATATTGAAAGTGAATCTACTGAAGTAAACACTTTTCTATCTGAAAAATTGATCCATATTGTTGGAGCGAATACAAGCTCAAAACAAGCAAAAGATGTGATTCTATATGGATTTGGAAGAATTGGAAGACTAGCAGCTAGAGAACTTATAAAACAAGCAGGAAAAGGAGAACAGTTAAGACTGAAAGCTATTGTTGTCAGAAAATTAACTAATGCTCAAATAATAAAAAGAGCTGATCTATTAAGAAATGACTCAGTTCATGGATCTTTTAAGGGTGTAGTTGATATTGATTTAAAGAATCAAGCAATTATTGTAAACGGACAAGTTATTAAGTTTATTGAAGGAAGTAATCCAGAAGATACTGACTATACCATTCATGGAATTAACAATGCATTACTAATAGATAATACCGGTGTTTTTACAGATAAAGAAACTTTATCTCGTCATTTACAAGCTAAAGGAGTTAATAAAGTTCTGCTTACAGCTCCAGGAAAAGGAATTCCAAATATTGTTTATGGAATTAACTCAAATGATTTAGATATTGATAATACAGATATTTTTTCAGCTGCATCTTGCACTACAAACTGCATCGCTCCTATTTTACATGTAGTAGAAGAAAAATACGGCATTGAGAAAGGACATCTGGAGACAGTACATTCGTATACCAACGACCAAAATTTATTAGATAATATGCACAAGAAGCCAAGAAGAGGTCGTTCAGCTGCAATTAATATGGTTATTACTTCAACTGGAGCTGGAAAAGCAGTAACAAAAGTAATTCCATCTTTAGAAGGAAAACTTTCTGCAAATGCGGTTCGTGTTCCTACTCCAAATGTTTCTTTAGCGATTTTAAAATTATCTCTGAATTCTGATACTTCAGTTGAAGACATGAATAATGTAATGAGAGATGCAGCCTTGAAAGGAAATTTGATAAATCAGATTAACTATCAGATTAATCCTGATTTAGTTTCTACTGATATTATTGGAAATACGTGTTGTTCTGTTTATGATAGTAATGCAACTATTGCTAGTGGAAAAGATGTCGTTCTTTATACTTGGTATGATAATGAATTCGGATACACAAAACAAGTTATCAGATTAGCAAAACTAATTGCTAAAGTTAGAAGATTAACTTATTACTAGTAAAGAAAAGTAGTTTTGGAGCTAAATAGGAAATACTTTTTGTTATATAAACTTTTTAACTCCTCTTTTACTGGATTGTCTGTAGGAATATTATTTACTATTTACAAACCTTTAGAAGACCCTTCAATTTACTCTCTTGGTGGGATAGTGTTAGCTTCTGCAATGTTACTTATAGCTTTATTCTACGAGAAACTTCTAAACATTAATAGTTTCTTCAAGATATCATTAATTGTAGAAATAGTAATGTTATTGACATTATTAGTTTTTCTATCACTAAATATTTCATTTATTTCCGCTTTACTTATTTATTGTCTATACCAATTTACTTTTATTTTTGGAGGATATTTAGTAAGAGCTGAAACTCTAGTAGCTCACGATAAAAATTTCTTGTCAAAAATTGACATCCTGAAACAAATAGGATATTTAGTAGGACTTTCTGTTTCCTACGTATTCTATAAAGTATTGGAGCATGTATATTTAATCTCTGAAGGAGAAATAAAAATTAGAATTTTACACTACTTATTAATTATCTTACAACTAACAATAATTATATTTTTATTAAGAAGTTTTAGGAAAAAAGAGTAGCAATTCTTACAATATTTTTTTTGTTTTAATTATCTTATAAACAAAAACTGACAAGACAGCTCCTAAGATTGGAGACACAATATAAATCCATAAATACGAAAAATCATTGATCAATATCGCTGGAGCTATGCTTCTTGCTGGATTCATTGATGCTCCTGAAATAGGACCAACAAATATAGCTGCAAATGCCACTACACCTCCAATAGCAATACCTGAGAATCTATCTAAATTTCTTGATTTATCTGAAACTTGAAGAATAACAAACATCAGTATAAATGTAATTATAAATTCTACAATAAAGACTAATTTCCAATCATCACATTTCACTAGAGTCTCGCCCATTGTTTTAGATTCTGGAAGAAGAAAGAACAATAACGTTGAAGCAAGAATCCCTCCAATTATTTGAAAAAATATATATGGAATCAAATCTTTTGTCATCAGCTTTTTATCTAACCAAAACGCGATACTTACCGCAGGATTTATATGAGCTCCAGAAACACTCCCAATAGCATAGACAACAGACATTACAGATAACCCAAAAGAAAGACCAATACCAATGTTTCCAATTTCATTGTGAATACTGTCTATCATAATTGATCCTGTTCCAATAAAAATCATTATAAAAGTACCTATTAGCTCAGCCAAGTATTTCTTCAAATCTCTTTTAATTTATTTATTAAAATCTCAGGACATTGACAAGGTTTTCCAGTTTTAGAATCTACAAAAACCAACGTAGTTTCAGCAGTATTCAATATCTCTCCTTTTTCGTTTAAAGTTCTGTAATTAAACGTAATCTTTATCGATGGAGTTTCTTTTATTGTAGTTTCAATAGTAAGTTCATCATCATAAAACGCTGGTTTTTTATAGTCTATATTGTAATTTACAACCGGAAGTACAAATCCAAGATTTTCTAATTCTTTATATGTAACACCTAAACTTCTTAATAACTCGACTCTACCAACTTCAAAATATTGAGCGTACACACCATAATAAGCGTATTTCATTTGATCTGTTTCTCCGTATCTAACTCTTAGTTTTGTTTTGCGTGTATACATAAAAATAATTGCAACAAAAATAAATAAATATATTATCAGAAAGTAAAATTATTCTTAAAATTGTAAATCAAATGAAACTACGATTACACATTATATATATAGTTGCAATTTTATTGTCAGCTTGCAGTACACAACTTGTTATTAAATCAAAACAAAACAGTATAGTTTCCGTTTCTGCAAGTCCAGACTCTCTTATAACTTCAATAATTGAACCTTATAAAATAGGAATAGATTCGGTAATGAATGAAGTGTTGTGTGTTTCTGAAATTGAAATGACAAAAGGAAGACCTGAAAGTTTACTTGGAAACTTTGTTACAGATTTATGTTTAGATCAATATTCTTACTTAGCTGACATATGCATAATGAATAACGGAGGATTAAGATCCACTCTTCCACAAGGAGAAATTACTAGAGGAAAAATCTATGAACTTATGCCTTTTGAGAACGAACTAGTAATACTAGAGTTAAATACATTAGAACTTTTTGACTTAATAGAGTATATATTATTAAGAGGAGGAGAACCTTTCTCAGGGCTTAGTGTATACTCAATAGATTCTTGCATGGTAAATTCTAGTAAAAACATTCTTTATCGACAGGAAGATAATATTTTAATGAGTGTACCAGTAATTGCAAGTAGTTGTGGTGGTGAAGAAGAGGTATATATAGTTAGTAAAATTAAAGAAACTTATAAAATCAGAGTATTAACATCAGATTATTTAGCTAATGGAGGAGATAAAATGAGTTTCTTTAACAATAAAAATCAACTCAAAGTTGGACTTAAGCTAAGAGATGCAATTATTAACTATTGTAAATCAGAACAAACTATCTCTTCTAAATTAGATGGTAGAATAACAAAACATCAGAATGAATAGTAGAAGAGACTTTATAAAAAGAGCTGCGTTAGGTACCGCTGCTATGAGTATTATACCATCAAAAGCCTTCTCTGATACTTTAGACTTAAATCAACTTACTATTTTACATACAAACGATATGCATTCTCATATTCATCCTTTTGAAAGAGGAAGAAACAAAGGAGTTGGTGGAATGGCTCAAAGAGCAACTATTATAAAACAGATTCGTGATGAGGGAAATCAGGTTCTACTTTTAGACGCAGGAGATATATTTCAAGGGACGCCATATTTTAATATTTATGGTGGTGAACTAGAATTTAAATTGATGAGCGAAATGGGTTATGATGCATCAACTATCGGAAATCATGATTTTGACAATGGATTAGATGGTTTAGTTAATCAATTACCGCATGCAAAATTTCCATTTATAGTGTCTAATTACGACTTTTCTAATACTAATATGCACGATAAATATTTGAAATATAAAGTATTTAATAAAGGGGGGGTAAAAGTTGGGGTTTTTGGAATTGGAATTGAATTAGACGGACTTGTTCCTAAGAATTTGTATGGCAATACTTTATATCAAAACCCTATAGAAAAAGCTAATTATTACTCTAATTATTTAAAGGTTTCTCTAGGTTGCGATCTGGTTATTTGTTTGTCTCATCTTGGTTTTAAATATAAAACTAAAAAGATGTCTGACAAAGTACTTGCTTGTCAAACAAATAATATAGATTTAATTATTGGAGGACATACTCATACTTTTCTAAATGAGCCAGTAATTGTGAGAAATATGGATAAAAAAAATGTTCAAATTGCGCAAGTTGGATGGGCTGGAATTAACATTGGACGAATTGATTATTTTTTTAATCAAAAATCGTGTGTAAAAAAAGTAAGAGGAGGTTCAATATTTATAAAAAAGAAGTGATTTACATTACATTTTTACTTCAAAATTAAAAACTGTACCTTGGACTTTATCTAGCAGAATCTAACTGTAAAAAAAAGTTAAAAGTCAAGCGAAATTTTTTACTGTTTTTTAACTTCCGTTTGTTAACATTTTACTAATATTGTGATTCAATTGAATTATTTATTATTTAATTGACATACAGAAAAAAGCATACAAAACTACAAAACAAAGAGAAGTAAAGATGAATACACTAACATGTCAAGAAGTATGGGATAAATGTTTAAACGTTATTAAAGACAATGTTAGCCCACAAAATTTCAAGACTTGGTTTGAACCTATTAAACCAGTAGATATTAAAGAAAAAACTCTAACTATCCAAGTTCCTACAGCGTTCTTTTTTGAATATCTGGAAGAGCATTATATTACTCTTATTAGGAAAACCATAAAAAGATTTTTAGGAAAAGACGGTAAACTAGATTACAATATTGTAGTTGAAGGTGGAAATAACTCTAATCCGTACATTACAAACTTACCATCTAATCATCATGGTTCAGTTAAGAACAATCCTATCAGCATGCCTATTGGAGTAAGTAGTCCATCTATCAGAAATCCTTTTATTATTCCTGGATTGCAGAAGATAAATATTAATCCTCAATTAAATCCATCTTATACATTTGATGCTTTTGTTGAGGGAGAATGTAATAGGTTAGCAAGATCTGCTGGATATGCTGTAGCTCAAAAACCAGGAGGAACTTCATTTAATCCTTTGTTAATTTATGGTTCTGGAGGTTTAGGGAAAACACATTTGGCAAATGCTATAGGGTTAGAAACTAAGCAACTATTCCCTGAAAATACTGTATTATATGTTTCAGCAGACAAGTTTCAAACTCAATTTGTCGACTCTATTATGGATGGAAAAATTAATGATTTCATGCATTTCTATCAATCAATTGATGTTTTAATTATTGATGATGTACAATTCTTATGTGGAAAGGAAAAAACTCAAGATGCATTCTTCCATATATTTAATCACTTACACCAAAATGGCAAGCAAATTATCTTAACTTCTGATAAGGCTCCTGTTGACATAGTAGGAATGGAACAAAGATTACTTTCCAGATTTAAGTGGGGATTAGCAGCTGATTTACAATCTCCAGAATTAGAAACTAGACTTGCTATACTAAAAAAGAAGATAAAAAATGATGGAATTGATATTCCTTATGAAGTAATAGAATACATAGCCTATTCTATTACAACAAATATAAGAGAATTAGAAGGAAGCTTAATTTCTTTACTTGCACAAGCCTCTTTAAATAGAAAAGAAATAACAATTGATTTAGCAAAGAACATGCTAGACAAATTTGTAAAAAACACTGCTAGAGAGGTTTCTATCGACTATATACAAAAAGTTGTTTGTGACTATTTTGATATTCCAGTAGATATAATGAAATCAAAAACAAGAAAAAGAGAAATTGTACAAGCTAGACAATTAGCAATGTATTTCTCTAAACAACTTACTAAATCTTCTTTAGCTCATATAGGTAAACACTGTGGAAACAAAGACCATGCAACCGTGCTTCATGCATGTAAAACAGTGAACAATCTATCTGATACTGACAAAAGGTTTAAGGGGTATATTTCTGATATTGAGAAGAGATTAATCCACTCATAAAATCATGAGAATTTTAATGGTCTGTTTAGGAAATATTTGTAGATCTCCTCTTGCAGAAGGAATCTTAAAAAACAAAACCCAGAATCTTGATGTATATGTTGACTCTGCAGGAACTGCATCATACCATGTTGGAAATCTGCCAGATTCCAGATCTATTGAAATTGCAAATAAAAATGGAATTGACTTAACAGATCAAAGAGCAAGGCAGTTTTCAGAAAAAGATTTTGATGATTTTGATAAGATCTATGCGATGGACACCAATAATTATTCAAATATAATTTCTCTTGCAAGAAATCAATCAGACAGAGATAAAGTAGATGTTATTTTAAACGAATTAACCCCAAAATCTTATGATAGTGTTCCAGATCCATATTACGGAGCAGGTGATGGTTTTCAAGTTGTATATGATATGATAGACAACGCTTGTGACGCTATTGTTGGAAAATTATGAACCAAGGTAAGTTATATTTAATCCCAACAATTATAGGTGAAGGTACTGAGGAGAAAACTCTTCCTTCTTTTGTTAGGGATAAAATTAAAGATATTGATATTTTTATTGTAGAAAACATAAGGACTTCTAGAAGATTTATGAAGAAAATGTACAAAGAAAAAAATATTGACTCTACCCTATTCTACTCTTACGGTAAACATGACAAATTAAATCTTGAAGAAGAATTTTTACCTCATATTTATCAGGGAAAGGATGTTGGAATAATCTCGGAAGCGGGAGTGCCGTGTGTTGCAGATCCAGGATCAAAAATTGTAAATTTCGCTCATAAATTTCAAATAGAAGTAGTTCCGTTAGTAGGGCCTTCTTCTATTTTACTAGCGCTAATGTCATCTGGATTAAACGGACAAAACTTTGCGTTTATTGGATATCTCCCCATTGATAAATCTGAAAGAAGTAGAAAAATTAAAGATTTAGAAGTGTTAAGCAGAAGAACTCAACAAACTCAGATCTTTATGGAAACACCCTACAGGAATATTCAACTGTTTGAGTCTATATTAAAAGTTTGTTCTAAAAGCACTAAATTATGTGTCGCATCAAACATTACACTTGATTCAAAAAACATAAAAACAAAAACAATTGAAGAGTGGAGATCAGAGAATCCTCCTAATATACATAAATCACCAACAATATTTCTTATACACGCTAGATAAAGAATCAACAACTAATACAAAAAAACCACTGATTTCTCAGTGGTTTTTTTTCTTTTTCAATGATTATGACCATCATGTTCATCATGATTATGACCCTTGTGAGGATCTTCCACATCTTCTTTAATTTCTAATAATTCTACTTCAAATATTAAAGTTGCATTCGGACCAATATTCGCTTGTGGAATACCTCTTTCTCCATATGCTAGATTAGAAGGAATAATAAAAGTCCATTTATCACCAACCACCATTAATTGAACGCCTTCAGTCCAACCTGGAATAACTCTATTTAATGGGAATTCTACCGGTTCACCTCTTTCTACAGAAGAATCAAATATAGTTCCGTCAGTTAGCATTCCGGTATAATGAACCTTTACGGTACTTGTTGCTTCAGGATGAATACTACCCTTACCTTTATTAATTACTTTATAAGCTAATCCGCTTTCAGTTACTGTAGCACCCTTAGTTAATTCTTTCATAGCTTTCTCCGATTCTAATTTTTTAAGTTTTTCTGCTTTTTTAGATTCAGCAATAACTTCCTCAAATACTTTATTAGCATCAAAATCTTTTGCCGAACCACTTCTAATGATTTCTATAGAAACAAGAATGTCATCTTGAACTATGGAGTTCACTACATCTTGACCTTCAACTACATGTCCAAAAACAGAATGTTTATCATCTAACCATGGAGTTTCATTATGTGTGATAAAAAACTGAGATCCATTTGTAGAAGGTCCGGAATTAGCCATAGATAAAACACCAGCTTTATCATGCTTTAAGTCAGGATGAAACTCATCTTGGAATTTGTATCCAGGATCACCCGATCCAGTTCCTAACGGGCATCCTCCTTGAATCATAAAGTTATCAATCACCCTGTGGAACTTTAGTCCATCATAATAAGGAGTTCCTAAAGCCTTTGCTGTGTTTTTCATTGTTCCTTCTGACAAACTCACAAAGTTCGCTACTGTAATTGGAGTTTTCTCATATTCTAATTCAATTAAAATATCTCCTTTTGTTGTTTTAATTTTTGCTTGCATACTGTTAATTTCTGTTTTATTAGTTTTTTCAAATTTTTTAGTTTCTTTATTCCATTTAACTTGTTGAGAATTCGCAAATTGACTACTAAATATAGCAATAGTCAAGATGAATGATTTAATAATGTTAATAGTTTTCATGTGATTTTATTTAGTTAAATTTTTTTTATTTTCTTTAAATATTGATATTACTTTTTCTATAGTTTTATTTACCGACAATTCTGAAATGCCACCAGAAGCATTCATATGCCCTCCTCCACTAAAGTATTGCTTAGCAATTTTATTTACTTTAAAATCTCCTTTTGAACGTAAAGATAATTTTACTACTCCTTCTTTTTCAGCAATAAAAACGGCAAATATAATACCTTTTATTGCAAGAGCATAATTTACTACTCCTTCAGTATCTCCTTTCTTAAAGTTAAACTTTTTCAATTCTTCTTCTGTTAATGAAATAATAGCAGAATTTAATTCAGGAAATATTTGTAATTTATCATTTAAACAATAACCTAAAAGTTTTGTTCTGTTTTCAGAGTAATTATCATAAATTAAATCATGTATTTTTGAATTATCAGCTCCTAAATTAATAAGTTCTGCAATAATATGATGTGTTTTTGATGTAGTAGAAGAATACTTAAAAGAACCTGTATCTGTCATGATTCCAGCATACAGAGATTCAGCTACATCTTTATTAATAAGATGTTTGTATTCTAAGTTTTCAATAACCTCAAATAACAGTTGTGCGGTAGAACATGATTTAGGATCAGAAATAATAATATTAGCTGCCTTTGTATCTACTTCTTGGTGATGATCAATCATAATTCTAATAGCTGAAGAATTTTCTACTACATCAGAATAATCTGAAATTCTACTTAAAGAATTAAAATCTAACAAGAAAATTAGATCAGCATTGTTAGTAATTTTCTGAGCTTTTTCTTTATCCTCAGAATAGATGACAACCTGATCATTTCCTTTCATCCAATATAAAAATGATGCGTAATCGTTAGGTGAAATAACTGTCACATTATGATTTAATTGTTTTAGAACTTCAGAAAGAGCAAGAGCGGAACCTAAAGCGTCAGCATCTGGACCTCTATGAACTGTAATTACAATATCTTTCGGATTTTGTAATAAGTCTTTTATTTCTGATATTTTTTCTTTCATGGGTCGCAAAAATAAGAATAAAAAAACTATCGGAAACATTTATATTTCATAGTTTTGCAAACCATAAATAAAAACAAAAATACAATGAGAAACATTACATTTACAATGATTAAACCAGAAGCTGTAGAAGCTGGAAATACTGGAGCTATTTTAAACAGAATGGAAGAAGCGGGATTTAGAATTTCAGCTTTGAAAAAAGTACACCTCACTGCTGAAAGAGCAGGATTATTCTATGAAGTTCATAAAGAAAGACCTTTTTATGGAGAATTAGTAGAATACATGAGTGGAGGGCCAATTATTGCAGCTATCTTAGAAAAAGATAATGCTGTTGCTGATTTTAGAACTCTAATTGGATCCACTAACCCTGAAGAAGCGGATGAAGGAACTATAAGAAAAGAATTTGCCACTAGCCTTGCAATGAATGCTGTTCATGGTTCTGACTCTGACGAAAATGCTAATATTGAAGCTAATTTTCACTTCTCTGAAGAAGAAAAACTCTAAAATACAATTCAAACACTTACACTTAAAGATGTAGTGATTATTTTAATACAATATCTTTTACAATTTTTCTGCCGATATTCTGATTGACACTCTCAACCAGTCCTTGTTTTTGATAAGACAACTCAGATCTTAAAACAGATGAGGATAAGTGAATGTAAATAATTCCATTTTGGAAATATTTATTTGTTATATAAGCCTGAAGATTCTTTCCAAGTATAGTATTTAGTTGATCTAGAACTTCCACCCCATCTAGCTTCTTTTTTAATTTTGGTTTCTTAGATATTTTTTTCAATATATCTTCAAGACTGTTTATTTTCTTTCTTCTTGTCATTACTAATTCTGAATGTTGAAAATAGAATATTCTGAAGATGTTTTTTTTAGTATTTCTTCACTTCTTTCTTTACTTGTATCTGTAATAAATACCTGATTAAAAGTTCCTCTTTTTACAAGTGAAATCAAACTTTCAACCCTTTTATCATCTAATTTATCAAAAATATCATCTAAAAGTAAAATTGGTTTCAATCCCAATTCTTCTTTTAGAAAATCAAACTGAGCTAATTTAAGAGAGATTAAAAAAGATTTTTGCTGTCCTTGTGAAGAATATTTCTTTACAGAAGATCCTTTAAGTGTAAATAATAAGTCATCTTTATGAATCCCAACACTAGTTCTGCAAGATATCTTATCTTGTTTCAATGAATTATTTAATTGCGTTAAATAATGGTTTTCATTTAACTGACTTTTGTATTCAATATCTACTTTCTCTTTTCCACTACTAATCTCTATATAATATTTCTGAAAAACAGGAACAAACTTTTCTAGATACTTTTTCCTTTCAGAAAAAATAATAGACCCATATTTTACAAGTAACTCATTATAAGCGCTTAAGGTGGTGTTGTCAAAAGCATTGCTTAATAAAAAATGTTTTAATAATTCATTCCTTTGTTTTATGGTTTTATTATAAGAAATTAAAGTTCTTAGATAAAAATTATTAAACTGAGAAATTCCTGAATCTAAATATTTTCTTCTTGAATCACTGTGTTCTGTAATCAGAGATGTATCTGTTGGGGAAACAAAAACAACTGGATAATTTCCAATGTGATCTGAGAATCTTTTATATTTTTTATCATTATTTTTTACAGATTTAGGAAAACCATCTTTTACATTACAAACTATATTTGAAAAACTATTCTCTCTAATAAAAGAACCTTTAATTGTAAAGTATTCAGAATTAAAATTAATACTTGTAGAATCGCTTGAATTAAAATAACTTTTAGTTAACGATAGATAATAAATTGCATCTAGAATATTTGTTTTTCCTGAACCATTATCACCAACAAAGCAGTTAACTCTATCATTAAATTCCCAGGAAGAATCTAAATGATTTTTAAAGTTGAGTAATCTTAGGTTTTTTAATTTCAATTTTGTTGTATATTTGCGAATTCAAAAATAAAGATTAAATGGCAAAAAAAGTAAATAAAACAGACGAACAATTTGCGAATGTTGAAGAGAACTTAAGTAAGGCGGGACTTTTTGTAGTAAAAAATCAGAAAAAATTACTGAAATTATTAGGATTTACACTAGCTGTTATCGCTTTATTTGTAATTTTTAATCAATATTACACAATTAAATCATTTTTTCCTCCTAAGATTTACTCAGAAGAAACAGTCAACAAATCAAACTCAGATTTGTCTCAAGCTCAGTTTAATGTTGACAATAGAAACTATGAAGGAGCTCTCAATGGAGATACAGTAATAAATCCAATTGATAGCTCAACAACAATAAATAAAGGTTTCAAAGATATTATCTCGGATTATGCTTATACAGAAGCTGCAAATTTATCAAATTACTATGCTGCTATTCACCAACTAGATCTAGGTTCTAAATTGGATAGTTCTAAGTATTTTGAAGAAGCTCTAATCTCTTTAAATAACTTTGAAACTGATGATGAAATAATTTCATCATTATCAACAGGACTAAAAGGAGATGCATACATGGAATTAGGAAATACAACTGAAGCAATGAATTTTTACAAATTAGCAGCAACTGATTATGTAAATGGATTTACTACTCCTTACTTTATGATGAAACAAGCTCATATACATGAAATAAATAAAGATTTCTCTTTAGCTCTTGAAATTTATAATACAATAAAATCAGAATATTCTGAGTCACAAGAGGGTGAGAATATTGATAAATATATTTCATCTGCATCAAACAGAAGATAAAAACCCATCATAAAGATGGCAACAACTAACAACAACTTATCAGATTACAACATGCAAGAAGTACCTTCTTCTGAAGGTATGCGTTTTGCAATTATTGTTTCTGAATGGAATAATCATATTACCGAGAACTTATACACAGGAGCCGAGAAAACATTAATTAAATTAGGAGCAAAACAGAATGATATAGTTAGAATTGATGTTCCCGGAAGCTTTGAACTAGTTTTTGGAGCGAAAATAGCTTCAAAATATAACTATGATGCTATTATTTGTTTAGGTTCGGTAATTAAAGGAGAAACCGATCACTTTGACTATATATGCAATGCGGTTTCTCTAGGAATTAAGGATTTGAATGTACACGGTGATGTTCCTGTAATATTTGGAGTTTTGACAGATGACAACGAACAACAATCTATTGACAGGTCTGGTGGAAAGCACGGAAACAAAGGAATAGAAGCTGCTATTACCGCTATAAAAATGGCTGTATTAAATAAATAAAAAATAGTACAGAATATTTTTATCTGAAATAAATAAGTATAAATTTGCAAACTCAAAAATAATGGTCGCGTAGCTCAGCTGGATAGAGCATCTGCCTTCTAAGCAGACGGTCACAGGTTCGAATCCTGTCGCGATCACAAAAACCCACCAAATAGTGGGTTTTTTGTTATCTATTAAATTAGCAATATTTCCTGTAGTTTTTTGTTATTTAGCAATACAATTTCACAAATTGAGAAACTTTATTTTTAAAATACTATTCTACTGTTTATCATTACTACCTCTATGGTGTTTATATTTTATTTCTGACTTTTTATACTTAGTGATTTACAAACTAATCAGATACCGAACTAAAGTAGTTAGAGAGAATCTGAGAAACTCATTTCCTGAAAAATCGGAGATAGAGTTAATAAGTATAGAAAAGAAATTCTATCATCACTTTTTCGATCTTATTATAGAAAGCATTAAATCAATAAGTATTACTGAAAATCAGATGAGGAAAAGACTTGTTTTCAAGAATGTTGAGATGTTTAACAAATATTTTGATCAGAATAAATCTGTAGTACTTACCGTTTCTCATTATGGAAACTGGGAATGGGGAATTTTAGGTGTTTCCTTAGCTGCAAAACAAAAAATGATGGGTGTTTACAAAATAATCAATGACAGTTTCTTTAATAATCTTATGAATACAACAAGAGGTAGATTCGGAGCTGATTTAGTAGAGATGAAAGACTCTTTAAGGCATATTATTTCTACAAAAGAGAAGTGCAAAATTATTGGGTTACTTGCGGACCAAAGTCCTGTAAAAAACGAATCTAATTATTGGACTACTTTCTTAAATCAGGAAAGTTCTGTATATCTAGGTCCAGAAAAGATATCTACTAAAATGAACTATCCAGTTTTATTTTGTAAAATACAAAAAGTAAAAAGAGGGAGATATGAACTTTATCTGGAGGAACTTTGTACAAATCCTGAAAAAACCACAAAAGGTGAGATTACATCTTTATATTTGCGAAAATCAGAACAAACAATAAACGAAAATCCGGAGTTTTGGCTTTGGACACACAGAAGATGGAAACACAAAAAATAAAGACTGCAGTTGTAATATTGAATTGGAATGGAAAACATTGGTTAGAAAAATTCTTACCAAATGTAATTCAGCATTCTAATGATGCAGAAGTAATAATTGCAGACAATAATTCATCTGATGATTCTACAAAGTTTTTGGAGGAGAATTATCCAAATATCCGAATTATCCAAAATGATGGGAACTATGGATATGCTAAAGGTTATAATCTGTCATTAAAACAAATAAATGCAGAGTATTTTGTGTTACTTAATTCTGATATTGAAGTTACAAAATATTGGATCTCCCCTATTATTTCTTTAATGGACTCGGATAGAACAATTTCTGCTTGCCAACCCAAAATACTAGACTATAATAACAAGAATAAATTTGAATATGCAGGAGCAAGCGGTGGTTTTATAGACAATCTAGGATATCCTTTTTGTAGAGGTAGAATATTTGATTATTTGGAAGAAGACAAAGGTCAGTACAATGATACAACAGAAATTTTTTGGGCCACTGGAGCCTGTTTATTTGTAAGAGCTTCTCACTTTTTTGAAATTAATGGATTAGATGAAGATTTCTTTGCCCATCAAGAAGAAATTGACCTTTGTTGGAGATTTAAAAACAAAGGATATAAAGTATTTGTTGAACCAAAGTCAAAAGTATATCATGTGGGTGGAGGAACTTTAAATGTTGATTCACCTTATAAAACTCACCTAAACTTTAGAAACAACCTTTATATGTTGTTTAAAAACCTGCCTCTCTCCTCTTTATTTAAAATAATTCCAATTAGATTAATTTTAGACGGTGTCGCTGCTCTTACATTTATAAATAAAGAAAAGGGAATAAAGCATATTAAATCTATTGTTAAAGCACATTTTTGCTTCTATTCTCAAATACCAAATTTATTACGAAAAAGAAAATATATCTCTCAAAAAAATAATTTAACAGGAAAAATGAAATGGTCCGTGTTAGTAAAAAGTAAAATGAGAAGAATTAAAGAGTTTTCAAAATTTTAATACAATATTTCAATAAATTGTGAGTCCTTATAAATTATTTGAAATAAATGAGGAGTATTAAATTCATTATCCCAAATCTCTAAATTTTCAGAGTTAATAAAGCGGCTTTATAAGAATCTAATCCCAATCCACAAATTACTGCTTTACAGTTTGGTGAAAGTAAGGATTTTTTTCTAAACTCTTCTCTTGCGTATATATTTGAGATATGAACTTCTATTACTGGAACTTCTATTGCTTTGACACAATCTGCTATAGCTACTGAAGTATGCGTATATCCTCCTGCATTTAGTAAAATATGGTCGTACGAAAAACCAATTTCTTGTAATTTGTCAATCAACTCCCCTTCTAAATTGCTCTGAAATTGTTCCAATTCCAAATTAGGAAACTCTTCTACTAATTTTTTAAAATACTCCTCAAAAGAAATATTACCGTAAATAGATTTCTCTCTTACACCTAATAAGTTTAAATTTGGACCGTTAATAATTATAACTTTCATTACCGCTAAAGTAAGAAAATGAGTTGGAAACAATCCATAAAAGAATTTAAAAGTTATCTGAGAATTGAACGTTCTCTTTCAGATAACACTATCGACTCTTACTTAAGAGATATACAAAAACTTGCCAATTTTTCAGAAGAAAAAGACTTAACCGAACTACAAATAACAAAAGCAGAAGTTAAAGAATTTATTTCAGAAATAAATAAAGAAGGTATTTCTGCCCGTTCGCAAAGCAGAATAATTTCGGGAATTAAAGCTTTTTACAAATATCTTATTCTGGAAGACTATCTAAAAGTAAACCCTACAGAACTTATCGAAAGTCCTAAAATAGGAATGAAATTACCCGACACTCTCTCTATTGAGGAAATTGACTTCCTAATTTCTGCTATCGACCTCTCCCACCCTCAAGGAGAAAGAAATAGAGCTATTCTGGAAGTTTTGTATAGTTGTGGACTCAGAGTTTCTGAACTTACCAGTCTGAAACTGTCTGACATCCGATTTAAGGAAGGATATGTAAAAGTTGTAGGAAAGGGTAATAAAGAACGATTTGCCCCTATTGGAAGTTCTGCAATTAAATTTTTAAACATTTATCTAAAAGAAATCAGAAATCATCAAGATATAAAAAAGGGAAGTGAAGATATTGTTTTCCTGAACAGAAGAGGAAACAAGTTAACTCGAGTTATGATTTTTACCATCATAAAACAACTTGCAGAAAAAATAGGAATGAAAAAGAAAATTAGCCCCCATACTTTTCGCCATTCCTTTGCAACACATTTAATAGAAGGTGGTGCAGATTTACGTGCAATACAAGAAATGCTAGGTCACGAAAGTATTACAACTACCGAAATATACACACATCTGGACAGAGAATATTTAAGAGAAGCTATTATGCAATTTCACCCCAGAGCATAAATGCAATTAAAACATAATATTTTAAAACTTTACCTACTAAAAGGGTTTTTATGGTTTATGGTTTCCATGCCAATTATCGTTTTATTCTTTCAAGAGAACGGCCTTACATTAATGGAAGTAATGATTTTACAATCGGTATACTCCTTAACGGTTGCAATCACTGAAATTCCATCTGGATACATTGCAGATTATTTCGGAAGAAGAAACTCCATTATCGTAAGTACCCTTTTTATCTTTATTGGATATCTAATATTTTCCAATTACAGTGGTTTCGAAATATTTATTTTGGCAGAATTCCTAGTAGCAATTGGAGGTAGTTTAATGTCCGGTGCAGACTCTGCAATTATGTACGACACACTCTTGGAGGTTAATAAAGAAAAAAAGTATACAGAAGTAGAAGGAAAAACATATGCAATTGGTAATTTTTCTGAAGGAATTGCTGGATTATTTTGCGCTGCTCTTGTTTATATCTATGTCTTAGAAGATGAACAGTTAATATTTCCAGTTCAAATACAAACCTTCATTGTGTTTTTCTGTATTCCAATTGCAATAAGTTTAGTGGAGCCATCACTGAACAATAAAAATAAAATTGAAAAAGGATTTTCTTCAATTTTAAAAGTTGTAAGATTCTCTTTATTTGAAAATATAAAACTAAAATGGTTGATAATTTACTCTTCTATAATGGGAGTCGCTACACTTTCTGCCGCTTGGCTTTCACAACCCTTCTTTAAGAGTATAGAAATTCCAATATTTTATTATGGAATACTATGGGCAGCATTAAATTTTACTGCCGGAATAAGTTCGTATCGATCTCATAAAACAGAAAAAAAATACAATGTAAATATCTTACTAATGAATCTTGGTTTATTTATGTCTATTTCTTTCCTGTTAGTTTATTTATTTCCAAACTATTTTGGACTGGTTTTTATCTTTATTATATATTATTTGAGAGGAATAGTAACCCCTATACTTAAAAACCAGATTAATCTAAATACTGAATCAAATATTAGAGCTACAGTTATGTCAGTCAGAAGTTTTGTGCTTAGAATCTCATTTGCAATTATCGCTCCTATTTTAGGACTAATGGCCGACAATAAAGGTATTAGCGATTCCTTTTTATTATTATCTATTCTGATAATTATCTTTAGTAGTATTTCAATTTTTAGATTAAGAAAAATATCATAAAAAAAACCTAACAATAATAGTTAGGTTTTAAATGCGGAGAGAGAGGGATTCGAACCCCCGGTACCTTGCGGTACAGTGGTTTTCAAGACCACCGCATTCGACCACTCTGCCATCTCTCCGAAAGAGTCGCAAAAATATAAATATTTTCAAAATATATAGAGATTTATTATCTTTTCTGTGATTTACAGTTTAACACCTTATCATCTATCAATTAAACCTATAAAATTATTATTATTGAGGGAGTTATTTAGTTTTACTATTTTTGATAACCTAATAATTCTGATTTTTAATTTCCATATTGTATTATTAGTGTTAGCTTAGAAGATTTAATACATATAGAGAGAAGAATCTTCTTAAAGATGGAAGTTTAAAGAAATAGAATAAAACTGTCCGACCCTGCCTATAAATTAGAGAAAGTTGTTAAATCAATTTACTAAAACAAACTTAAAAAAAATAATTGGATTTTCTGATTAGAAAAAACTTCTATAAAACTAAATTGTTGGCTTACCTTTATTTTCACCTTCTATCCAAAAATGGTCTTTTACTCTTCCAAGGTATTTAGAATTCTGATTTTTATATTTCTCTAGAGATGATTTCATCTGAACAAGAGTGTCACTCATTATTCTAATAGGTTTCCCCGTACTATTTAAAGTAATGGATATGTAATAACCGTCTTTCAGTCTTCTTGGAGCATTAGATGGTCTGCCACGTTTTTTCATATGCGCAAACTTACATATAATTATATGAAATACTTTATAAGTATATCGTAAGTTTGCAAAAAAAATTATATTCTATTATTTATACATGAGATTTGAAAATTTAAACTTACATTCTTCCTTAATACAAGCTGTAAAGGATCAGAATTACAGCGAACCAACTGCTATTCAGCAACAAGCCATCCCTTTAATATTAAAGAAAAATGATGTATTAGGAAGTGCTCAAACAGGAACTGGTAAAACAGCTGCTTTTGCATTACCCATCTTACATCATTTAATTAATGAAAAAACTAATGATAAAAGAAAAATAAGAGCTTTAGTAGTTACCCCTACTAGAGAACTTGCTATTCAGATTGGAGATAATTTTACAGACTATTCAAAGTACAATAAAATAAAAAATACAGTAATTTTTGGGGGAGTTAAACAAGGAACTCAAACTACTGCACTTAATAATGGTGTTGATGTGTTAGTGGCAACTCCAGGAAGGCTATTGGATCTTATGGGGCAAGGATTTATCTCCCTAAAAGATATTAAGTATTTTGTATTAGATGAGGCAGATAGAATGTTAGATATGGGATTTATTCATGACATTAGAAAAATATTGAATGAATTACCAAGAGAGCGTCAATCTTTATTCTTTTCGGCCACTATGCCTTCTAATATCTTAAAACTTTCTTCTCAGATATTAAAATCACCCAAACAAATATCCGCTAATCCTGTATCTTCAACCGCCGAAACTATTCAGCAGTTTATTTACTATACGAATAAGTCAGACAAAAAAGATTTGTTGCTATATATCTTAAAAGATAAGAACATCAATCAATTATTGCTATTTTCAAGAACTAAGCATGGAGCAGATAGAATAGTTCGTAATCTGAAAAAGAAAAATATTCAGGCTGCTGCAATTCATGGAGACAAATCACAAAACCAAAGACAGAAAGCGCTACAGTCCTTTAAAGATTTGGAAATACGAGTTCTGGTAGCTACTGATATTGCTGCTAGAGGTATTGATATTGATAAGTTGAGTTATGTACTAAATTACGATATCCCTAATGAATCAGAAACCTATGTACACAGGATAGGAAGATGTGGTAGGGCAGGAGAAACAGGAGTTTCTATCTCAATATGCGAACCAGAAGAGAATGAGTACGCAAGAGACATTGAAAAATTGATAAAGCAAAAAATTAAAGAGATTCAAAATCATCCTTTCCCTCAAACGGATAAACCTATGAATGCACAGCAGAAAAAGGAATCTGAAAAGGAAAAACAAAGAAGAAAACAAGAGTTTTTTGCCAACAGAAATAAAAAGAGATCTGCTAAGAAACAAAATTCTAGAAACAATTACAGAAAGTAATCTTATTAGAGTTTCTTTCTAATCAATCTACTAAAACAAACTTAAAAAATTAATTGGATTCTATGATTAGAAATTACTTTTAAAAATAATTTATTCAATAATTATTCTCTTTTCTACTCTTCCATCATCATAGATATAAAAAAGAGGTTGATTTTTCTTCTCTTTTATTTCTCTTCCTAATATATCAGTAATAAGAACTAATCTTTTTATCTCATTATCTTCATCTTCAATAGACAATGATGTTGCATATTGAAATTCGTGTAAGTATGTTTGTCCATTAAAATCAATCTCAAATTTCCAAATACCAAATGGTCCATTTTGAGGAAGTAGTCTTTTCCAATAATACCAAGACGCATTATAAACTGTAGAAGAAACCTGATTCCAAGAGTCCCAAATAGTATTGTCAGGAGTTGTAATTCTATATGTAGCCGAATCTCCCACCTCTCTATCTGTGTAATATGCTGCAAGAAATATTGAATCTCCAATAATAAAATGATTTGACATATTAGGATCTTCATTAATTCCAGGGCAACCATGAATAGGTTTCTCACCATGAGTTAGTAAAGCGTTAAGAATCGGTTCTCTGTAATTTCGTTGATTTGACCACCAAGAACTTGAGTTTAAACTATTGCAAGACCCTTGAAATGGATCGATTAAATTCCAAGAACTATCATACACTTCAAGATGTAGATGTGGACCTGTTGACTTTCCAGAGCTAGCAACTTTTCCTAGAAACTCTCCTTTTGTAACGGTCTGTCCTATTGATTTAGATGTCAAAGAGTTCTTTTTTAAATGTCCATACCAAACAATTGAACCATCATTATGCTGAACATACACAGCGTTCCATGTTCCTCCAGAAGTAGGAGGACAATGATCATCATCATGTCCATCATGCTTATTAATGATTACTCCGTCTTCAGCAGCAATTACATCAATATAATTATTATCATAAAGATACCAAGGAAAAGGCCAGGTAAATATATCTGTTCCACCATGCCCATCGTAAGATCTGCTTAGGCAATTGTAATCAAGTATTAAACCTGTTGTTGTGTCTTGATCTACAAAATTTGATATTCCAAAATAGTTGTTAAATACTAGTGAGGTATCTTTCCTAAGAGGCCATATAAATGATACAGATTGATTTTTTTTGATAATTATATCCTGATTCTGCAGCGATTTTAGATTTTCTTTTATCTCATTCCAAATAATAATACGATCTTGTTCACTTAAACAAGAATGATGGTTATATAAGTTGTATTCTCCTCCTCCATCCTGAGAGAATAATAAAAAAGGAATAAATAGTAATATTAATAATAGTCTTTTCACAAAGCAAACTTACAGAAAATTTACGGTAAATGTAAAAGAGAAAAAAAGTCGGGGTAGAAGGATTACAACCTACACTCAATTTACATGATGAAAGTAAGTTCGAAATAGGAACCGTAAGATCCACCAAAACAAACCCACTCATTGAGTGGTGGTTTTTTTATATTAGCTCTATGAAAATAAAAGTTAGAAAAGGAGTAAAAGAAGATCTATCTTCAGTACTAGAACTAATAAAAGAATTAGCTGATTATGAGAATTCTCTAGAAGAAGTAACTATTACATTAGAAGACTTAGAAAATGATGGATTTGGGACTCATCCATGGTACTGGTTCTTAGTTGCTGAAAACAACGAAAAAATTATTGGATTATCCTTTTATTTTATACGATATTCTACATGGAAAGGAAAATTCCTTTTCCTTGAAGACTTTGTAATTAAGGAAGAATATCGTAAACAGGGAATAGGAAGCCTTTTATTTGAAGAAACAATTAATATCTGCAAAACACAAAACCTAAATGGAATGATATGGCAAGTGTTAGATTGGAACACTCCTGCAATAGAATTTTACAAGAAATATAATGCTGATATTAGCAAAGAATGGTTAAACGGAAAGCTCTCAAAGAATCAGATTGAGAATATTCATATCAATAAATAGATCTAAGAGTTAAACATCCTAATAATAAAGATTATTCTAAGGAACTTGCATATCATCTAAGCATATCTGATAGAAACGTAATTGAGAGGAAATAAAAATACAACTTATCCTTTCTATTTTATTTCTTCAAAGATAGTAATAGAGTTGCTGTTTTACTTTTACTAATTAGATTCTCAAGTGTTTCTCTTTTTGCTTCTCTTATTTTTTCTACACTACCAAAATGAGAGAGTAATTTCTGTATGGTCTTCTCTCCTATTCCTTCAATATTATCAAGTGAAGTTGTAAGTGTATTTTTACTTCTTTGATTTCTGTGGTGCTTAATTCCGAACCTATGAGCCTCATTTCTTAATCTTTGTATTATTTTTAAACTCTCTGATCTTTTATCTAAGTATAAAGGAATAGAATCTCCAAAAAAGAAAATCTCTTCTAGTTTTTTAGCAATCCCAATAATATCTATTTTCCCCAGCAAACCTAATTTTTCCAAACTCTTTGCTGCGGAAGAAAGTTGTCCTTTACCTCCGTCAATTATTATAAGTTGTGGTAAATCCTTTTTCTCTTCCAAAAGTCTTTTGTATCTTCTGTAAACCACTTCTTCCATTGATTTAAAATCATCAGGACCAACAACTGTTCTTATATTAAAATGTCTATAATCTTTCTTAGAAGGTTTTCCATTTTTGAATACTACACAAGCCGCAACTGCATTAGTTCCCTGAAAATTAGAATTATCAAAACATTCAATATGTCTGGGTTTTTCCTTTAGGTTTAAATCTACCTGCAATTGATTTATTATTCTCTTGTCAGAAGACTTTTCTTTTAATTTTTCTTTCTTCTTTATTGCATCAAATTGCATGTATTTTGCATTTCGTTTTGAAAGTTCAATCAATTTGTATTTATCTCCAATTTGAGGAACAATAATCTTTGTGTTTTCCCAAAGATTACCAACAGATATTGAACTGTAAATTTCTGTGGATTGAGAATTAAATCGTTGCCTTAATTCTGTAATTGAATATACCAAAAGGTCTTTATTCGTTTCCTCTAACTTTTTCTTCAATTCTATTGTATGAGTCTGTATAATTGCTCCATTCGAAATCTTTAAATAATTTACAAAAGCTGAAGTATTATCCGAAACAATTGTAAAAACATCTACATTATTAATCTTAGTATTTACTATGGTAGATTTTGATTGATAATTCTCTAGCAAACTTAACTTTTCTTTTACTTCCTGAGCTTTTTCAAATTCCATATTTTCTGAAAAAGAAATCATTCTATCTTTTAAAATAGAAGCAACTGATTTTATATCACCCTTAAGGATTTGAGAAATATGATTTATGCCAATCTGATAACTATCTTCAGACTGAAATCCTTCACAGGGAGCCAGACAGTTTCCAATATGATATTCTAAACATAATTTGAACTTTTTCTTCTGAATATTTTCTAATTTTAAATTGAAATTGCAAGTTCGCAAAGGATATAATTGATGAATAAAATCAATAAGTGTCCTAACTAAACGAACAGAGGTATAAGGACCAAAATAAAAAGAACCATCTTTCACGACTCTCCTAGTAGAATACACTCTTGGAAACGGTTCGTTTTTTACACAAATAAAAGGATATGTTTTATCATCCTTCAACATTACATTGTACTTAGGTTGGTGTTTTTTTATCAGATTATTTTCCAATAATAAAGCATCCATTTCTGTAGGCACAACAAAATATTTTATATCTCTAATTTTAGAGACCATTAACTTTGTTTTTGCGTATTCTTGTTTTTTTGTAAAATAAGAAGAAACCCTCTTTTTTATATTTTTTGCTTTTCCTACATACAAAATCCTCTGGCTTTTATCAAAAAACTGATAAACCCCCGGATTTTGTGGAAGCTCCTTTATTTGTTCCTTTATTTGTTTAAGAATCTTCAATTCTGTAGAACCACCACTTTTTTGTACTGATTTATATATCCATCATCCGACAAAACGTCTATCAAAACAATATAAATTCCTTGAGGTAGTAAACTAGAATTATCATCTGTTCCGTTCCAAATCTTTGTTCCAGAAGAACCTAAGAGTTCATTATTTACAATCACTTTAAGTAGAATTCCTTTAGAAATAGTAGAAAGATATATTTCCGAACTTACCGAATCATAAATTGTATGAAGTCTTCCGGAAGAATCTACCTCAAATTTATTAGAATCTCCAAACCAAGTTGGATTATTTGTAAAATCACCATCTGAAAAGTTATCTGTAAACTGTGATGAAATCAGATAAGGTAATGAAAAAATAATAAAAAACAAAAAGGTCATTCTCATAGTTTGTAAATATAGTATTTTTGAAAATACTAAAATTCATAATTTTTAATGATTATAAGTTATAAATATAAATTTCTTTTTATTGGTCTACCCTTTTCTGCTTCCTCAGCAATCACTAAAGAATTACACAAAGAATATGAAGGAGAACCTTATCTAAGAAAACATTCTTTATATCATGAATTTAAAAAAGTTGCAACTACAGAAGAAAAGAAATTCTTTGTATTTGCAGTACTACGAAACCCTATGGAAATTGCAGTTACTATTTATGAGAAAATGAAAGCTAACGCAAAAGGAAATTTTACAAATCCAAAGCTTTTTACAGAAAATGGAGGTCATATAAGTGAAAAACAAAGAGAACGATTCAACTTTATTCATGATAACAACGCTAGCTTTCAAGAATATTTTATTAAGTTTTATAACAAACCATTTGATAATTTTGCTAGTATTACTCTAGATAAATGTGATTATATAATAAGATATGAAAATATTACTGAAGATTACAAGATAGCGCTTAAAAAATCTGGTATAAAAAATCCAAAAGACTTACCTGTAGAAAATAAAACTGATGGAAAAAAGAAAGATCTATCAGAGTATTATACTAAGGATATTCAATCTTTGGCTTTATTTGTTTTCGGACCATTTCTAAAAAAATATGACTATGGATTTCCTGAACATTGGACTCATACAGAAATCCCATTATCTGCAAGATTTCTGTTTTACATAGGAGGAATCATACGAAAGTGGAAGTGGAAACTAAAGAAAAATTCTAGCAGAAAAAGTATTAAAGGTTCTATTTATGGAGATATACAAAGGAAAAGCAATTAACTCTATTTAAAATGTCTTCTGTAAAATAATAGAATTGATACAATTCCTACAAAAATTCCAGAGTCGGCAATATTAAACACCGGAGCAAAAAAAGTAAACATACCATCATTTCCTTCTAAGAAAGAAAGCCAGTTTGGTAAATCAACTGTAAAAAATGGAAAGGACAACATATCAACTACCTTTCCATGAAACAAGTGATCCCCATAAAATGTACTATCAATTATATTTCCTAAAGCACCTCCAATAATTAGTCCAAAACAGATTGACAAACCTGAAGGAAAAGAATTCTGTTTTATAAGTTTATGAACATAAAACATACCCCATCCAACCACAATTATTCTGAAAAGTGTTAAAATTAACTTTCCATATGGATCTGGAAGTTCCATTCCGAATGCCATTCCATTATTTTCAATATAAAAAATACGGAACCAATCAAAAATTAGAATTTCATCATATAGATTCATAGATGTTTTTACCAAAATCTTTGTGATTTGATCAACCAATAATAAAATAAAGGAAGTAAATAGTACTTTTTTCAAAGGATTATTGAGATCTTTTCGCTTCAATAGAAAGTGTAGCGTGAGGAACAAGGTTTAATCTTTCTTTACTAATTAACTGACCCGTAACTCTGCAAATACCATAAGTTTTATTCTCAATTCTGATAAGTGCATTAGTTAAGTTCTTAATAAACTTTTCCTGTCTTAAAGCAAGTTTCATATTCTCATCTCTTGAAAGTGTAGTTGAGCCTTCTTCAAAAGCCTTAAATGTAGGAGAAGTGTCATCTGTACCATTATCTGAATCGTTAGAATAAGCAGCTTTTAATAAAGATAAATCCTCTTCTGCAGTCTTGATTTTACTCTCTATTAACTCCTTGAAATCCTTAAGTTCCGCTACTGTATAACATACTTTTTCTTTTGACATAACTTATATTTTTTTTATTGAAATATTGACTGAAATATCATCAACTAAGTCAACACTAATTTTATCGTTTTTTAAAACATCAACAATATTAAGAGAATTTGCTAAAGTTTCTCCACAAATATAGGATAAATTATTTGATATGGACGAATCAATTTTATCGTTTTTTTCAACATCCACTTCAATCTTATCTGTCACCTCAAAATCATAATCTTTTCTGATATTTTGTATTCTATTTACTAACTCTCTTGCCAAACCTTCTTCTTTTAATTCTTCAGATAGAGTAATATCTAAAGCAACTGTAATTCCGTCCTGATTCATAACTTGCCAACCAGGAATATCCGCAGATGAAATTTCTACATCAGATATATCAATTGTAATATCTTGGTTAATAATAAACTTACCTTCAAGATCAATTTTTTTTATATCTTCTGTTGTAAACTGATTTATTCTGGAAACAATTATTTGCATATCCTTACCAAATTTAGGACCTAGAGTTTTAAAATTTGGTTTTATTTGCTTCGTAAGTATATCCGCATCATCTGAAATAAATTCTATCTCTTTTACATTAAGTTCTGAAAGTAAAATATCCTGAATTGAATTGATCTGATATTTCATTTTATCTCCTGTAATAGGAATCATAATTTTCTGTAATGGCTGACGAACACGTACTCTCTCCTTCTTTCTGAGAGATAATGCCATTGTAGTTATTTTCTGAGCTAAATCCATTCTTTCTTCTAAATCTCTATCAATCTTATTTGTTTCTGATTTTGGGAAAGATGAAAGATGAATAGAATCTGCATTGTATTTTCCTGAAACAGAATTCAAATCTGTATATAATTGTTCCATAAAAAATGGAGCAATAGGAGATGAAATAGCAGCAACTTTATTCAGACATTCATATAACGTTTGATAAGCAGATACTTTATCTGTATTATATTCTCCTTTCCAGAACCTTCTTCTACTTAATCGAATGTGCCAATTACTCAGTTTATTGATTACAAAATCCTGAACTAATCTACTCACTTTTGTAGGTTCATAGTCTTCATAATTATTTTCTACCTCTGCAATTAAAGTATTCAATTCCGAGATAATCCATCTATCAATCTCTGTTCTTTTTTCAAGAGGTATTTCTTCTTCAGAGTAAGTAAAACCATCAATATTTGCATACAGAGCAAAGAAAGAGTAGGTATTATAAAGCGTTCCAAAGAATTTTCTTTGTACTTCCTCTATCCCACTACTATCAAACTTTAAATTATCCCATGGTTGAGCGTTGGAAATCATGTACCATCTACATGCATCTGCACCATACTTATCTAGTGTTTCAAATGGGTCGGTCGCATTACCCAATCTCTTAGACATCTTGTTTCCATTCTTATCCAAAACTAATCCATTCGACACCACATTTCTGTAAGCTACACTATCAAATAACATGGTAGAAATAGCATGAAGTGTAAAAAACCAACCTCTAGTTTGATCTACTCCCTCTGCAATAAAATCTGCAGGATAATTTTTATCAAATATATCTTTATTCTCAAAAGGATAATGAAGTTGTGCATAAGGCATGGATCCAGAATCAAACCAAACATCAATAAGGTCTAATTCTCTTTTCATTGATTTTCCTTCAGATGAAACTAAAATAATATCATCTACATAAGGTCTGTGTAAATCAAAAGTATTGTAATTTTCTTCTGAGAAGTTACCTACCTCAAATTTATCGAAAGGGTTGGTGTTCATAACACCAGCGGATATCGATTTTTCTACCTCAGTTTGTAACATTTCTACAGAAGAGATGCAAATTTCTTCTGAACCGTCTTCTGTACGCCAGATAGGAATAGGAATACCCCAAAACCTAGAACGAGAAAGATTCCAATCAACTAAGTTTTCTAACCAATTACCAAACCTCCCTTCTCCAGTTGATTTTGGTTTCCAGTTGATGGTGTTATTCAGTTCCATCATTCGTTGTTTGTAATCGGTAGTTTTTACAAACCAGCTATCCATTGGGTAATATAAAATAGGTTTGTCAGTTCTCCAACAATGAGGATAAGAGTGTTCGTATTTCTCAGATTTGAATAATCTATTGTTATCTTTCAGATTGATTACAATTTGTACATCTGCAGGATACTTTGGTTTTTCATCTGATTCTGTATAGAATTCATCTTTTACATATTGTCCTGCTAAATCCGTAACTTCTTTAGTGAATTTTCCTTGCCCATCTACCAAGGTAAGGGAACCAATTCCATTTTGTTTGGCTACCAAATTATCGTCTGCACCAAAAGAAGGAGCAAGATGAACAATACCCGTTCCATCTTCCGTAGTTACAAAATCTGCTAAAATCACTCTAAAAGCTTCTCCATCTGTAGGTTGAGCATAAGGAAGTAATTGATGATAATTTATTCCATTTAACTCCTCTCCTTTATATTCTTCTACAATCTTGTACGGAAGTTGTTTATCTCCTGATTTGTAATCTGAAAGAGAAATTCCTTCTGTAAAATACTTATGTAGTAAATCTTTTGCCATCACAATAGTAATAGGTTTAGAAGTATAGGAATTGAATGTATTTACTTTTACATAAGTAATCTTTTTACCTACCGCAAGTGATGTGTTGGATGGAAGAGTCCAAGGAGTAGTTGTCCAGGCGACAAAGGAAAGTTCCTCTTCCCCGTCAAAAAGGAAAGATGATTTATCATCCTCTACAATTTTGAACATTGCTACTGCAGAAGTGTCTTTTACATCACGGTAACAACCTGGCTGATTTAACTCATGAGTACTTAGCCCTGTTCCTGCGCTTGGGGAATATGGCTGAATTGTAAACCCTTTATAAAGCAATCCTTTTTTATGGAGTTCTGAAAGTAGCCACCAAACACTTTCAATATATTTGTTATCATAAGTAAGGTAGGGTTTATCCATATCTACCCAATAACCCATTTCATTGGTAAGTTTTTCCCACTCGCCTTTGTATTTCATCACATCTTTTCGGCACGCTTTGTTATAATCTTCAATAGAAATATTTTTCCCGATATCTTCTTTGGTAATTCTTAATTTTTTCTCTACTCCTAATTCTACAGGTAATCCATGAGTATCCCAACCCGCTTTTCGATTTACCTTATACCCTTTTAAGGTCTTATATCGGCAAAATAAGTCTTTTATGGTACGAGCAATCACATGATGAATACCTGGCATTCCATTTGCAGAAGGAGGCCCTTCATAAAAAGTGAAATTTGGTTTCTCTTTGCTAGAATTAATACATTTCTCAAAGATGTTTTCTTCATTCCATCTTTTCAAAACATCTTTATGAATATTAGGTAAACTTAATACTTTGTATTCTTTGTATTTATTCATGACTCACTACTTCAATTTTGCAGCAAGAGCTGTATTATAAATTTCTTTATACTCCGCAACATCTCCAAAAGATTGGTCATCTATTCTGATCTCTGATTTACTTACGTGTCCTATAAGTGTGAAAGGAATATTTGATTCTCTTAAAATATCTAAAAATCTATCTTCTTTCACCTCTCTAACAGAGATAATAACTCTTGAAGGAGATTCTCCGAAAAGGAAAGCATCTTTTCTAATTTCAGCAGAAGTTGTTATATCAAAACCTAGATCACTTACCATAGAACTCTCTAATAAGGTGATAAATAAACCACCATCAGATATATCATGAGCTGATTCAATTACACTAGCTCTTATAAGTTTTGTAAGAGTATGTTGTAATTCTACCTCAATATCTAAATCAAAATTAGGAGCTGGAGACTCTTTTATCTTATGATATGAAGATAAATACTCTGAAGAAGAAATATCATTTTCAGATTTTCCTAACATATAAATCAAGTCTGATTTTCCTTTAAAACCTAATGAGGTAATATGAGATTTATCCTCAATTATACCCAACATACCAATAGTTGGAGTAGGAAAAACTGGAACTTCAGTACCTTCTACAGCAGATTGGTTATAGAAGCTTACATTTCCACCAGTAACTGGAGTGTTAAATTTCTCGCAAGATTTTTTCATTCCTTTTATTGCTCCAACAAACTGCCAATATACTTCTGGATTATACGGATTTCCAAAGTTCAAACAATTTGTAATTGCAGACGGAACTCCACCAGAACAAACAATATTCCTAGCTGCTTCAGCAACTGCCATTGCACATCCTTCTTCAGGGTCTGCATTAACCATACGAGCATTACAATCTACCGTCATAGCAAGTGCTTTATCTGTCCCCTTTAAGTTTACAATCCCTGCATCAGTAGGATTGTTAGTACTCATGTTTACTGTGCCAACCATAGAGTCATACTGCTCATAAACCCATCTTTTAGAAGCGATATTTTCATGTCCTGTTAAATACTTAGCCACCTCTACCAAGTCTTTAGGTTCTTCAATACTATCAATCTGGAATTTTTTCCACTGTTGATAATAAGATGGCTCGCTCCACTCTCTATGATAAACAGGAGCTCCACCACCTAATACTAAATCATCACATGGTACGTCACCTACTAATTCACCATGCATAAAATATCTTACTCTCTCTCCTTCAGTTACTACACCTATTTCCTCACACGACAAATCCCACTTATCAAAAATATCATGTACAATATCTTCTTTTCCTTTATGTACAACTACCAACATTCTCTCTTGAGATTCTGACAAAAGAATTTCCCAATCTTTCATATCTGATTGACGAGTTGGCACCTTATCTAACCATAAATCCATACCATGTTTTCCAGCTGCGCTCATTTCGTTGGAAGAGCAAGTAATCCCTGCAGCTCCCATATCTTGCATACCAACTACAGCATCTGTTTGACCTAATTCTAGAGTTGCTTCTAACAATAATTTTTCTTGAAAAGGATCACCAACCTGAACTGCTGGTAAATCATTTGCAGAATCTTCTGTAATATCTTTTGATGCAAATGAAGCTCCATGAATACCATCTTTACCTGTTCTGGACCCTACAATAAATACAGGATTACCAACTCCTGATGAAGTAGCGGAGATCATCTCTCCTTTTTTCATTATCCCAGCTGAAAATGCATTTACTAGAGGATTAGTATTATAACAATCATCAAAGAAAACTTCTCCTCCAACTATCGGAATACCAAAAGCATTTCCGTAATCACCAATACCCTTTGTTACACCTTTTACCAGCCATTTTGTTCTATCTAAAGCGATGTTACCAAACCTTAGTGAATTTAATTGTGCAACTGGACGAGATCCCATTGTGAAAATATCTCTATTTATACCTCCAACTCCCGTAGCAGCACCTTGATATGGCTCAAGAGCTGACGGGTGATTATGCGATTCTATTTTAAAACAACAAGCCAATCCATCTCCAATATCAACTAATCCAGCATTCTCTTCTCCTGCTTCAACTAACATATGAGACCCTTCTTTAGGTAATTTCTTTAGCCAAACAATAGAGTTTTTATAGGAACAGTGCTCCGACCACATTACTCCAAAAATACTTAGTTCACAAAAGTTTGGAGTTCTTCCTAATATTTCCTTAATTTTATCAAATTCTTCTGGTAATAAACCCATTTCTTGAGCTTGCTGTACAGTAGATAAAGTAAGTGTTGCCTGTGATGACATATAATTTATTTTTATTTGAACACAAAAATAACTAAATTTGCCACTTAACAATTAAAATAAAGCATGAAAAAGATACTACTTTTTAGCCTCTCGTTAATAACTTTAATTTCTTGTGAAACAAATTCTATACCTGTTGAAGGTTGTACCGATCCAAATGCAATAAACTACAATCCTCAAGCAGATATTAATAATAATTCATGCGATTTTACTGGGGACATTATATTCTATTTGGATCAAGCAGCTGGAATATACTTATATAATGAAGGAGTACAAGAATTAACATTCTATATTGATGGAAATAATATAGGTACTCAGTATAATAATGGGGGATTTTATACTACACAAACTCCACCAAATTGTTTTGATGACTTCTTTACTACTAGCTCCGTCTATTGGTCTAATAATTCATATACAACAATAAACTGGCAAGCAGTTGATGAAACAGGGTTTATTTGGTATGAGAACACAACAAGCTTATCAGCAACCGAATGTTTATCAATGGAACTTACTGCTAATAAACTAACAGTATATCAGGAAAACAACTAATAAGTTCCATTATATCTACGAACTACCATCTCTATTAAAATAAATAATAGAATAAGAATTAATATCCATTTTATATTTATTACTGATTTAACCTTCTCAGAAGTATGAAGAAGAGTTTTATTTAAAGGATTGTTTTTTAGCGTGTCTACTATCTGATCTGTATTAAAATTATCAAACATATGCGCGTTACTTTCTGTAGAAAGTTGATATAAAATTTGATGATTAGCAGTGCTAATCTTACTTTCTATTTGTTTGGGAAGAATTGTGAATTCTCCTTTTACAATCTGCTCGGAATTATTATATTCTGCAATAAAACTATAAGAACCTTCAGAAAGAGAACTTACTCTTAAAAAGTAACTAGAATTAGTGTTTTTTGAAAAAACATAATCGTAAATTACTCCATCCTTATTTTTGATGTGTAAGCTAACATCTTTTTCATTATTCAGTTCATAGTTTTCATTATAGTATTCAGCAAAGAAATTCATATCTTTTCCTTGAATTATCTTTTTATCGTAATTAATACGGAACCTGCTTTTATCTTCTTTTATAAGAAGAAACTGAGCAATCTTAGAGAATAATTCATCAAAATTTTGGTGCAGATTATTGTCATTTCTATCATTAATCTTCCACTTCCACAATCCTTCAGAATATACTACCGAATATTTCTTTTCAGAATTATTGTCAACTATAATAAGTGGTTTTTCTGTAGTATACAGTCCTATTTTCTGGTATAATACAATTTCAGAATTTAGAGATTGATTATAAGTGCCAAATGGAGATAATAAAGGAGGTAAATCAGTTAAATAGTTCTGAAGATTTGTAGAGACATTAAATTTTGAAAAATCAGCATTATAACTAGCCGTAACTTCTTGACTCTTATTCTTCCCAACTACTTTTCCTGATGGATATAAATAGTTTAATTTAGATACAGAATTTGGTCCTACTAATAATAAAAGTGAAACATCAGAACTTTTTAGTTTTTCTAATTTTTCTAATTTATTGTCAGAAAATGCAAAGTAAATAACCAAATTATACTTATCATAATTTGAATTGAAATCTGAGAGTTTTTCTTTCTCAATTTCATAGTTCTTATTCTTATCTAAAACCGATTTTATTGCAGAAATATCAGGATGAATTGCATCATACAATATTAGAATCTTATATTTAGAATCCAATACTTCTACATAAAAAGAACGCGAGTTATTTTCTATAGATTTTTCATTTGAAACTGAAGAAACAACAACTTTGTATTTATGAAGTCCTAAACTACTATTTTTAATTGTAAAATCTGTTTTGACAAATTCAGAATTGGAGTTTATTTTTAGTTTTTTACGTTCTATTAACTTCTCTTCAGAAAATAATTTTATTGTTATATATTCCCCTTTACATTTTTCTGTTTGTATATTTACTTTAACTGGAGCGGTATTCCCTAGAAAAGAAATCTCGTTATGCTGGATTTCAGAAATTCTTACATCTTTTAAAACAGAAGTGTCACCCAAAGGAATAGTGTAAAAAGGAATAGATTTTGCAATTTTATGTGACAGAGGATTACTACCTTGATTATACAGGCCGTCCCAACTTAAAACAACTCCTGTTAGGTTTCTTCCAGAATGTTTTAAATCTACCTCATCCAAAAGCTGACTGATATTTGTAGAACTACCAGTCTTATCAGTTGTAAAACCTTCTTTTATCTGATCAGAATAATTATATGTAATAACATCAAAATCTGAAGAAAGCTTATTCTTTAGATTAATTAAATTTTGATAATCAGAAGAATCTAAAGAGGTGGATACAGAAGCATCTTGTGCTAAAATTATTATTGGTCTCTCTTCAATAGTTTCTGTGACAGAAGATAAAGGATTAAGCAGAAGAAAAAACAATACAGAAACCACCAATGCACGAAAAACAAACAATACTGTGGTAAGTTTTTTACTGAAAAACCTATTCTTCCGGTATAAAAAATAAGCATAGATAACACCTAGAAGGATGCATAATACGCTATAATAAATTGGTAATTCTGTAGTAATGCTAAACATAAAATTATGTTAGCATACCTCCACAAACATTAATAACCTGACCTGTTACATAAGATGACATATCAGAAGCTAAAAAGAGTGTTACATTTGCGATATCATCAGTAGTACCTCCTCTTTTTAAAGGGATAGAATTTCTCCATTCATTTACCTGATCTTCTCCTAAAGCATCTGTCATTTCAGTTTCTACAAAACCAGGAGCAATGGAATTACATCTGATATTTCTAGATCCAAGCTCTAAGGCTGTAGATTTAGTAAATCCGTTAATAGCAGCTTTGGATGCTGAATAATTTGCCTGACCGGCATTTCCTTTTACACCTACCACTGAACTCATGTTAATAATAGAACCTTTCCTTTGTTTTAGCATTGGTCTGAGTACTGCTTTTGTCATGTTGAAGACTGATTTCATATTGATATCCATCACACTATCAAAATCTTCCTCTGACATACGCATTAAAAGTCCATCTTTTGTAATTCCGGCATTATTAACCAATACATCAATAGATCCGAATTCCTTTAACACTTCCTCTGCTAATTTTTGTGAAGCCTCATAATCTGACGCGTCTGATTTGTACCCTTTCACTTTACATCCATTTGAAGAAAGTTCCTTCTCTAAATCTTTTGCTTCTTTCTCTGAAGAACGATATGTAAATGCAATGTTTGCTCCATGTCGTGCAAATACTTCTGCAATTCCTTTACCAATACCTCTACTAGCTCCAGTAATAATTACAGTATTTCCTTCTAATAAATTCATTTTAATATATTTTAAGATTCAAAGATAAAAAATCCAAATACAATATAGATAGATTATCTTTTCTTATTCGAAATTAAACAGAAACTCCCATTTTCTCTGCCATTAGTTTTCCTATTTCAGCAGGAGATTCGGCAACAGTTATACCACATTCTCTCAAAATAGCCATTTTAGCTTCTGCAGTATCATCCTTACCTCCTACAATTGCTCCAGCATGCCCCATGGTTCTTCCAGCAGGAGCTGTTTGTCCAGCGATAAAACCAACCACAGGTTTTGTCCCATTCTTTTTTATCCATCTTGCAGCATCAGCTTCTAATTGTCCACCTATCTCACCAATCATAATAATACCATCTGTTTCAGGATCATTCATAAATAATTCAACAGCATCTTTAGTTGTTGTACCAATAATTGGATCTCCTCCAATACCAATAGCTGTAGAAATTCCCATTCCCGCTTTTACCACTTGATCAGCTGCTTCATAGGTCAGTGTACCTGATTTTGAGACTACACCTATCCTACCCTTTTTGAAGACAAATCCTGGCATAATACCACATTTCGCTTCATTTGGAGTGATAACACCTGGACAGTTAGGTCCTACCAAAGTACAATCTTTATCAGATAAATATTCTTTTACCATTATCATGTCTTTTGTTGGAATTCCTTCTGTAATACAGATAATGATCTTAATTCCTGCTTCAGCAGCTTCCATTACTGCATCTGCAGCAAATGCTGGTGGCACAAAAATTAAAGAGGTATTAGCTCCTGCTTTTTCTACTGCTTCTGACACAGTATTAAACACAGGTCTTTCTAAGTGAGTTTGACCTCCTTTTCCAGGAGTAACTCCGCCTACAACATTTGTTCCATACTCAATCATCTGCCCTGCATGAAAAGTACCTTCAGAACCTGTAAATCCTTGAACAATTACTTTTGAATCTTTATTAACTAATACACTCATTATTTATTTCTTTGTTAAATTGATTTGCAAAACTACTACAAAATAGTATTTTACAAAGGATTTTAAATACTTTTGCAAAATGAATTATTTTAATCCAGAAGATACTATTTGTGCCATCACCACTGGTGGAGGAATGAGTGCAATTGCTATAATTAGAGTATCTGGAATCAAATCAATTGAAATTACAAACTCTGTATTTAGCAAAGAAATCTCTGAAAGTAAAACTCATACTTTACATTTTGGTAATTTCATTCATGATAAAGAAATAGTTGATGAAATAATAGTAAGTATTTTCAGGGGTAGTAAATCATTTACTGGAGAAGAAAGCGTTGAAATTTCTTGCCATGGATCTGTATATATACAAAATAAAATAATTCAAATATTAATTAAAAACGGATGTAGATTAGCAACTGCTGGAGAATTTAGTATGAGAGCTTTTAAAAACGGAAAGTTAGATCTGACACAAGCTGAATCAGTGGCAGATTTAATAGAATCGGAAAGTAAAGCAGCTCATAAAACCGCATTAAATCAGTTGAAAGGAGGTGTGTCTAGCAAATTAAAAGAACTCAGATCTCAGCTTATCGATTTTGCTTCTTTAATAGAATTAGAACTAGATTTTTCAGAAGAAGATGTAGAATTTGCTGATCGCGAAAAATTTAATGATTTACTAAAAAACATAAAATCTGAATTAGAAAAATTAATACAATCTTTTAAGTTAGGAAACTCTATAAAAAATGGATTTCCTGTTACAATTTTAGGAGCTCCAAATGTTGGAAAGTCTACTCTGTTAAATTGTTTACTTAATGAAGACAAAGCTATTGTATCAGACATAGCAGGAACTACAAGAGATGCTATTGAAGACACTTTAATAATTGAGGGGTATAACTTCCGTTTTATTGATACTGCAGGAATCAGAAAAACAACTGATATAATTGAGAATTTAGGAATAGAAAAAACATTAGAAAAGGCTAATAAATCAGAAATTATTCTTTTTATAATAGATGTGAGCCAAGAATTAGAATCACAACTTATAGAACTCAATAAAGTTAGAAAAGATAATATCGCAAAAGTTTTAGTGATTGTAAATAAAATTGATGTTTCTGACATTGACTTAAAGGAAGATTATATTGCAATTTCCGCAAAAAATGGAGAGGGAATATCTGCATTAAAAAACAAACTCCTCAATTTTATAAATACTGAGAAAATATCGGAAAACGATAGTATTGTAAGCAACCTCCGTCATTATGAACAATTACAACTTACACTTCATGAAATTAATAGTATAATAAATGGTATGGGAAATAATATTTCTGGAGATTTACTCTCAATAAATATCCGACAAGCTCTTTTCCATTTAGGAAGTATTACTGGAGAAGTAACTACTGATGATTTGCTTGGAAATATATTTGAAAAATTTTGTATCGGAAAGTGAGATTATTCAATAATCAACTTCTTTTCTACAGTTCCATCATTATAGATGTAGAATAGTACTTTGTTTTTATCTCCATCTACTTCTCTTCCTAAAATATCAATTTTTTTAAGCAAGTATCTATCTGAATTCATTACTACCCCTCTATCAGATGATGTTATACAGTTCATTACAAATCCATAATGAATATTCATAAATTCAATAATTGAAGTTGATAAATCGTTAGCATATTGATTTCTATTACTTGTTTGCATAAACACATAGTAATTCTCAACATGAGAAGCGTCTATTACCCCAGAATATCTAGATCCATGCTTCCATGTATTCCAACCAGCATAAAAGAATCCTCCAGTATCTGGAGAGGGATTTGAAGGGGATGGAACAGAATTCCATCCTTTATTCTCTAACAAACCTCCTAAACTATAAGTTCCTTTTATTATATCTAAAAAATTAACACCCCCATTTGTGCAAAGATTTTTAACTGTTGAATAACCTACTCTTGATAATATCAAAGAATCAGAACCATTTAAATAAGTTTTAGATACTCCAAGACCTACCTCAGTCCACATATCAGAATGTCCATTACCATGCATTTCAAAATAATGACCAGACCCCCAAGTGTTGGTTATATCATATTTTGCTGTATCTATGAAATCATGAAAGTTATACCAAGCATTTCTAGCATCTATATTTGTGCCCGCTGCAGTATCAATTTCTCTAACTGGATTCATTACAGAGGGATGAAGATGACTAATAATCATATGCGGGAAACATCCATTTGTATGATGAAAGATAGAATCATAAAGCAAATTACTTGTTTCAAATGATCCATTATCTACACCACGATTGTGTATAACAGGTAAATTAGTAGGGATTAAAGTTCCTCCATGTGGAACAACAATAATTATTGGCAAATTACCAGCAATATACTCTACATAATTATTTTGATCAAAATAAGATACTCCAGGAATAAAAACCTGTTGACCATGAGTCAACATAGAGACAAATAATAATAAAAATAATATTTTTTTCATAAAGCAAACTTACAGAAAATTTATGGGAAAGATGAAGAGAAAAAAGTCGGGGTAGCAGGATTACAACCTACACTCTATTTACATGTTTACATCACACTTTCAAACTAAAAAGAGTTCGAAATAAGGACCGTAAGGTCCGCCAAAAAGAAACCCACTCAATTGAGTGGGTTTTTTATTCAACTAATGATTTTACTTTATGAATTGCTTTTTCTGCCTCATTAATAATATCTTCCAAATCAAAAGAATCAAAATTAATCGAATCTCCAAATATTATTCTACAATTGTATGGCAAAATTAAATTCTTTCCTTTAGGTAAAGTTTTATGTAATCCATCTAAATAAACCGGAATTACATCTACAGTTGGATTTTGTTTTACTAAATACCCTATACCTTTTTTAAAATCTGTCATAACTCCAGGGACCCCTCTTGATCCTTCAGGGTAAATGATAATTGATCTTCCTTGTTTTAATAAATTACTCATCACTTCAATAGGATCAACATCTTCATCAGAATTAGCTTTTTTCCTTGGAATTAAAGTTGCATTAACCATGTATCTCATTAATATTTCCTTAAATCTACTACCACCAAAAAAATCTTCAGCTGCAACAGGATGTACTCTATGTATATATCTGGATGGCATAGCACTCATAATTGCCATTGTATCCATATGGCTATTATGATTTGCTATTAAAATGAATTGTTTCTTTTTTCTAAGAATTTGTTGATTATAATACTTTAATCCTATAATAATTTTAAGGAAATTTCTCCAAAAAATAGTGTATGTTATTATAAGGATTAACTTTTTCATTTATACAATAACCAAAAAGTAGATTAGATGAAAGAATGGTGAGGATGTTGTAGATAGGCTATCAATTCTATCCAAAAAACCACCATGCCCAGGAATAGAATCACCCATATCTTTTACTCCAAAATCTCTTTTTACAGCAGAAATAATAGCATCTCCCATAAATCCAAGAATTGATATACAAAAACTAACTAATATTAGTTGCCAGGAATTTAATGGCGTTAGAAACCCCATGTAATATCCAATAATAGTTGTAGATATTACTCCGCCTATAAATCCTTCCCATGTTTTATTTGGACTAACTTTTGGTAGAATTTTATGTTTCCCAAAAATCTTACCAAACACAAATTGCATAATATCATTTGCTTCAGTAATAAATATTAGAAATAGTAAAAGTGCTTTCCCTGATATATTACCATCATTCATTTCCGGAAAACTAATTAGTAATGCTAAATGACTGATTCCAAAAACTCCTAACATTAATGAAGTTGGTAAGATGCACATTGAACGAATAATATCATCAGTATCTCCTGATAAAACTAATAGAAACGGAATAATAATAAACATAAAAACAGGAATGAAAATTAAAAACATTGTATACCAACCCTGATAAGCAAAATAATATTGGATAGGTATTGATAAATAGCATGCTACAAGTGTAGTTCTATCAGCATCACGCAATTTTAATAAAGTATACACCTCTCTTAAAGTAAAAAATGATAAAAAAGCTAATCCTATATAAGTAACAATAGGGTTGACTATTGATGCAAAAAGAAAAACAAAACACATCCCCCACCAAGATTTTGTTCTTAATGTCATCTCATTTACTAATTTACTTGGCTTCAACTTATTCCATATCCAAAAGGTTGTTGTTGCAATTACTAATATTGATAAGATAATTGCAATAACCCACTGAATCTGGGCATGTAAATCAATGTTACTTATTATTTTTTCCATTTTTTATAGATTTAGTTAGTCTTATGTAGGAACTGAGAATCATCAATATTGATGACCCTCCAATTATATAATTCATAAAAGGATCCAATCCATTTGTAAAATAATATATTATACAGATTACTCCAACCAAAAAAGCTCTATCGCTCTTTCCCATTGGCCCATCATACCTTCTTTCTCTAGAAATTACTTTTGCTATTAAACCACAAAACTCATTAATTATAGAAAGTAGAATAAAAACAATAGCAATCTCAACCTCTAAAGATTCAAATAAAATAAGAGGGAAATAAATTGCAACATCTGAGATTATATCTCCAACTTCATTTAGGATTTCCCCAAGTTTTGATTGAAGATTATAAATACGTGCCATCATACCATCAAGTGCGTTTAGCATCATTCTAAGTAATAACCCAAATGCTACAATCAAGAAGTATGAAGATCCATCTGAGGCATTCCAAAAGAAATAAGATAATGCAAAAGACAATATAATTGAAAGGATAGTTATAGCATTAGGGCTTATTCCCCATCCTCTTAATAATTTTAAAAGAGGCATCAACAACTGTTGAAACTTAGGTTTTATTTTATAAATTGATATCATTCTTTTTAAGTTTTTTAAATGGATCCCAATTGTATTTTTCTCTTTTGGCATTGTCAGAAAATATGCCTTTTCCCAAAAAGTGAATAATCTCCTGGCCTATAACATCAAATCTTTTGTACATCAAATCATGATCCAAATAAGTGTGCATAAAATCATCAAGATTTCTTTCTATCTCTATGGCATTATAGTTATAATCTCCATATCTATCGGATGTTTTTTTGAAAAACCTCATGAATTTTGTTGCTTTATTTTCAATAATTACACCAACAGCCAAACCATTAGAATCACTTAATGGAATTAATTTTTGTTTACTGAAATCTGAAAGAGCTTTACCATACAATATCCGAGAAATAAATGGTAATTTCTCAGTAGCAACTCTTGGGGCTCTCTCCTGCGTAGGACTTCTGTCATAAATAATTGTCGTTATCTTACCTTTTCCATTTCTCTCAATATACTGATTTAAAACATGTCCACCAATTATATAACATAAGAACTTTACTTCTTTATACTCATCTAAATTATTTTTATCATAAAAAGATGAAAAAGTTGACACAGTCAAATCAATTGATCTTTTATCAACATATTCCGGAATAAATAAGTCGTATCCTTTTCCTTGAAAAAACTCTTGCTGTATCTTTCTATTTTTTTTTGAATCTCCAAATCCATTTAATATTACTAATGCTTGTTGATCAGAAACATTCTTTGATGTGTCAATAATGATTACTTCTTGAGCATATATACTATTAAATAGTAAACAAAAAATTAATGTGTAAATTAATTTATTCATGGCACAAACATAAAGTATAAAAACTAAAGTCCTATGCTAAGCATAGTTTTTCAAAAAAGTTCGAAATTAGGACCGTAAGCCCCACCAAAAATAAACCCACTCATTTGAGTGGGTTTTTATAAAAAATTATCATTAAGGAAATCCATACCTTTTTCCAAGCCACAATGATAATCTTGTGTTAAATCTTCTATTTTAGTTCCAACTACTCCTGATCTTAAGGAATTATCAGGGCATATTTGTAGAATCTCTATATTTTTATGTTTTTTCTTTAAAAAATCTACAGCTTCATTATATTTATTATCTTCTTTGAAAAAGTTATCCCTTACTTTTGGAGTATTCTTCCACCAATATCCAGCAAGTAATCCCAAATAACTTAATCCATGTAATTTATAACCTACAGGATGTGGCCTAATAACAATTATTTTAGTTGCCCCAAAATCAGCAGCTGATTTTGCTGGTATTGGATCAGACCACGCTCCATCCATTAAATCTACCCCATTAATATGACATTTACCTTTAGTAAAGAATGGTAAGGAAGAGGTTGCTCGTAAACATTTATAAACATTCTGTTGCTTTAGATCTAGATAAACAGCTTCTCCATTATCTAGATCTGTTGCTACTACATAAAATTGTTTGTTCTCTGTAGATTCCTTCAAATTTTGTAATTCTAACGGGTTATTTTTTTTAGCATATTCTGAAAGAAACTTTAAGTCCATATATCCTTGATCTGAAAAAGCATGTGTATAGCTTAAGAACTTCTCATTAACAGACACTTCTTTTGAAAGTGAAAAATATGATTTATATTGATTAGATATATAATAAGTCAAACACATCGCTCCACTTGAAACACCAATATAGATATCAAAAGGGTTAAATTTATTCATTAAAAACGCATCTAAAACCCCAGCTGAAAAAACTGATTTAAATCCACCTCCCTCAATCACTAATGCTATTTTTTCTTTTTTTCTCATCTCTCTTTTATTAACAACAAAGATAATAAAAAAAGCTATGCGTGCATAGCTTTTTTTATTATATTGAACAAAAGAAAAAGTTTAAAATTAGGACCGAAGGTCCACTAAAATTAAGATCTAAAAACCTAGTTGGTTGCTAACACCTCCATAATCTGCCCATTCCCATATTCCGGAAATCTTACCATCTTTAAAATTCACAGTTTGATATCCAGAAAAGTCAACATTGTTTGTGTCAATGGAGATAGTCGCTCCATAATATACACGTACACTTCCATCAACTTTAAAGGTCAGCTCATTAATTCCAGGTAAATATATTGAATGACCAATATTAATTGACATATTCATCTTTTTCATTTGTTCTAGATTGTTAATATAATCAATTTTGGATGTCTCAGCCCCTTTCTTTTTTCCAGCAGGATATGAATAAAAAATAAAATCTTCAGTATAGTAATTAGATGTTTCAAGATTCTCTAATGAAGAGTCTATAAAATAAGTATTGATATCATTAACAAGATTTTTAAAGTGTTCTAAATTCTTTGTGAATTCTTCATTATTAGTTTCCTTTTTCTCTCCACAAGAGAATAGAAAAGGAACAGATAGTAAGATTAGTAATAGTTTTTTCATTTTATTATTCATTTTACTCAATAATTATCTTCTTTTCTACTGTTCCATCATTGTATATGTAGAATAGTGTGGTATTTAGTTTTTCGTTAACTTCTCTTCCTAAGATATCTGTAATCTTTGTTAGATTCTTTTTATTAAATGGATCAAATATTGCACTTACATCAAGACATTTAGCTTCTACCTCAATATTATAATAAAAATAATAATAATCATTTCCTGCACTTGAACCAGTAACACTTATCATATCACCAATATTATAAGGATAATTAACTCCTGTATTGTTTCTATAAAGTCCTGAATTAGACAAAGCTCCATTACTAACTCCTAATTGTAATCCATTTGAGTTAGGAACATCAAAGTTTAAAATAATATTCTGCTTCCCTGCTGTTAGATTGTATGTAGTGTCGTCTAATACCAATCCATTACTATTTCTAATCTCAAATGTTATATTGTTAGGATTTTCAGAGTAAATATCAGCAGAGCGAATAACACATTCTTCATTACTATTAAATATAATATGTTGGTCACCTGAAAAATATGATCCTGATCCTATCGTATTATCCAATGCTCCTCCATTAAAATTAGTAACATTAGCTAAAGGATTATAATTACTTGCAGAAAGATTGACACACCCAATTACTGCTGGAATACAACTTCCATTATCATAGCAAGATGAGCTATCATAATTTAAGGATAAAGGATCTGTACAACCAGATATATAGCAACAACTTCCATCATCAGAAACAGCTATATTAGAGAAATTATAAGCTGTAGGATCAGTACAACCACAATCTTCACTTAGTTTATACTTATAAACAGAGATAGGAAATGTTCCAGCTCCCCCATTCCAATTTTGACCAAGTAAAAAATAAACATCACAACCAATTACAAAATTACCAGGAGCCCATATAGCTCCTCCAGGATGAGATGTTAGCTGAATCCAAGAATCATTTGAAGGGTTATATTCCCAAAATTCTCCACTATCTAAAGGACCGTGATCATCTCCATCTCCACTTAACACATATCCCTTACCATTATATGAAAATTGTGTGCCAGCTACTCGAGCCTCTCCAGGGAAATTATTTAATTGTACCCAGATATCATTAGATGGGTCATACTTGTAAAAATCATTATAGATATATGAATTAGAAGAAGGATTACTTCCTGGTCCAAAAATACTCCCATGTCCAAATCCAACATAAGCATAATTTCCAATCCCAAAATAGAATGGATGATGTCTTTCATTACCAATTATACCAGTCTTCTGAGTCCACATATCATTCATAATATCATACTCCCACCAATCTCCTAAATTACCATAATTATTACTACCGCAACCCATATATATTTTATTATTAACTACAATCATTGCAGGATGATTTCTCCCATCTCCTGGAAAATCAGATTTCTGAATCCAAGTATCATTATCCATATTATATTCCCACCAATCATTTGGATACAATCCATTATCAGTAGACCCTAGACCCATGTATGCCTTATTTCCTGAAATAACCCCATATGAATATCCTCTTCCAACCGCTGGAAAATTCTGCAACTGTGACCATGTGTCATTTAGTTTATCATATTTAAATACTTCATTAGTATAACTCCCACAAACTACAAATCCATAATTGTCATTTGCAAATGTTATAGGATGATGTCTTCCATCTTCAATAAAATTAGATACTTGATTCCAATTTTGAGATGTTCCAAAAAGAGGATACATCATTAATAAAAATAATATTTTTTTCATAACGCAAACTTACAGAAAAATAAACGCAAGTGAGTTGCGTTTTAATAAAAAAATTATATTTGCAATAAATTAAATAATATATGAAAAGAGTTTCTTTACCTTTTGATAATATTGGAATAGTTGCAGGTTTCTTATGTGCAATTCATTGCATAGCTACTCCATTTTTATTTATTGCTAAAGCATGCACAGCCACGTGCTGTTCAGAAGCTCCTATTTGGTGGGGAGTTATTGATTATCTATTCTTAATAGTGTCTTTTACAGCTATCTATTACACAAATAAAAATACTACAATATACTGGTTAGAATTAAGTTTATGGATATCTTGGATCTTATTAGGATTCTCTATAGTTAACCATTCATTTGACATTACTTATTTACCAAAGAACTTTATTTATTTTCCTGCTTTTACAATCATTTTTCTTCATTTTTATAATTTAAAATTTTGTAAATGCCAAGAAGATAAGTGCTGTTTAAACAAATAAGTTTCTCAAAAAAATAAAAATAGGGGTAGCAGGATTACAACCTACACTCTATTTACATGATACAGAAAGCTTTTAAACTAAAAATTGCTCCGCTTTTGCACCGCTAATCAATCTACTAAAACAAACTTTTATAAATAATTTCTTGATAAAATAAATTTATTCAAGGATTATCTTTCTCTCTACTGTTCCATCATCAAAGATATAGAATAAGAATTTATTTCTTGTTCCATTAGTTTCTCTTCCTAAAATATCAGTTATTTTAATTAAAGTTTTTTGGTTAGTACTATTGTAATTTATTGCAGATGCAGGATCGAATATAAAGTTTAAATTTACAATACTATCGCAACCAACTAAATTATATAATATAGCAGAATAATCTCCAGATGTTGTTAATATTAAACCATTCCAACTTATACTAATATTGGAAACAAGGGTATCATAGGAACTTGAGTTGTAATGACAACTCCCATCATTAGTATTTGCTAAAATATCATAATTACAAGCAAGTGGATCGGTACATCCTAATACTACATAACAATTACCTAAAATGTTTCCATCTATCCATGTCAATCTATCTGATATCCAAGTTTTAAAAAAAGTAAGTTCATCCTGATATGTATTACCTACATAATAATTTGGCCAAACATAATTTCCTAATATTGACCATTGCTGAAAATTTCTTTGCTGTGCATCATTTAAATACAAAGACATACTATCAATAAAATTAAAAATAGAATCCTGGCAAAAACTTCTGTCTCTTAAATATTCCCACCTACACTTAAGTTTATTTTGATACGTTGTATCATCTAAAAGTCTTTCAAACCAAAAAGGATTGTTTCCTCCGCATCCTGAATTTACTTCCCATCCAGTAGGAATACCTCCACTACAATAATCTGCATTTCCGTAAGCCAAATTAAAATCCCATAAAGGACCCATTGTTAATTTACCTCCATTATCATCTCTGTCCTTGTACAAATAAGAACTTAATCTGTAGGCATCAATATCTTTTGCTAATTCATTTACTATATAAAAATCAATAAAAGAATTTACATCAATATATTTTGCATATCCAATAGAGGTATCTGCAAAATTTGGTCCAGATAGAGAGTATTCAAAACTATCTACAAAATGTTCAATATAATCTAATTGTTGTGGTAACATTACAGACCCTTCCGGATAGTGATATTGAATCCTAAGAGAATTACCTCCAATTGTATTATAATTGGATTGCCAAGAATCCCCCCAGCCTCCTGTACCTGTGAATTTATCGACCTTAATAATATATCCGCCGGTTAAACTGTCACCAGCTAAATCATCAGAATCTAATTTTGCAATATCTACCCTATCATTATCTCTTTTTATCTTTTCCATCAAGATATAGATCCCTTTGTAATCTCCATTTACAACTAGTTCGCAATACACCGTTCTGGGTGAATAATGACCCATTTTTCTACCCAAATCGAAAGTCAAAAAGTTACGCATTAAGGATTTATCTGAATAAGGAGCATATAATATCCAATCATTTTCTACAGGCATTCCTAAAAGAGAAACATTATTATTATTTCCAATAGCGTCTTGTGTTTCTAATGCGTATGATTTTTTCGGAAACGATTGGGAAGAACTTCCTCTATATTCAATACTAATCTTACCATTATAATCATTATATGGATCATTAATAGAATTGATATTTCCAAATCCATTATCAATAATTCCCATATCGCATACAATCCTGGGGTCGTCTACAATAGTTTGTCCGTTTGTATTAATGACCACTATAGGTAAGTTAGAAGTAGTAAGGATTTGTCCAAAAAGAAAACAAGGACATAATAAAATTATTAAAAATAATCTCATTCAATAATTATCTTCTTTTCTACTGTTCCGTCATTGTATATGTAGAATCGTGTGGTGTTTTTTCTATATAGTGTTTCTTGACCTAATATATTAGCAATCTTAATTAAAGTCCTATTGATATTCTTAATATTTATAACGTTAGTAGCACTATAAGCATTCACAAAGGTTGAACCTGAAATTACACATCCATTATTATCTGTTACAGTAACAGTATATAATCCAGGAGGCAAATTGTTTAATGCATTCGTTATTCCTCCATTATTCCAAGTATAAGTATAAGGAATCGTCCCTCCATTAATAATAGCAGTAGCTGAACCATCATTCAATGCAGAAGTTTCATTAGTAGAATCTACTGAAATACTTAAAATAGGTGGCTCTGTAATTACAACTGTTTGATTTGATGTACATCCATTTATATCCGTAACATCAATATAATAGGTGCCCGCAGAAAGGTTTGAAAATGTACCGTTAGTTTGTGATAGCCCAGCACCCAGTGAATATTGAAAAGGAAGAACCCCTCCTGTAGCTGTTGCTACAATACTACCATCGCTATATCCGAAACAACTCACACTGGTAGGAATAGCGATAATATCTAAATAAACACAAGAGCTATCATCTATTGTTGCAATAGAATTATAATTACACGCAAGTATATCCGTACAACCAAAGATCGTAGGAGAACAACAATTTAGAGGGCTTGTTCCAGTTCCAGATATGAAACTATTAAGTAGTGTAATGTCTAACACATTAATAACTCCATCGCAATTAACATCAGCTGCCCAAAGATTAAATACAGGTACAATTACACCTGTTATATAATTATTTATATCCGTTACATCTGTTTGATCTACTACCCCATCTTCATTCACATCACCACAAAGAACTACTACTGCAAGACAACTAGAAGATGTCTGCCATACTGTTCCTCCTAAAATTGTACCGTTATTGCCATTAGTAGTTTGATCATCAGTAGAAACTCCAATTCCCTCATTTAAATTCCAATATCCCATCAAATTACTGTAATTAGGATGAGAAGCGTCTATCTCAGAGCACATCCAATTTTGTATTTCAGTTTGCGATAAAGCTACGTCCCATAACCTAGCCTCATCTATTTTTCCAATTAAGTGAAAACCAGATCCTTGCCAATCTAAAGATCCTAATTTAAATGATTGATTAGATTGAGTAATCGTACCATTAGCAGCGATACTATTAACTATTACTCCATTCTTATACAAACGAATATAACTGCCGTCATAAGTAAATGCTAAATGTTGCCATTGTCCAAGATCTAAAATATTAGTAGCTAGAATATCATAATTTGCACCACTTGAGTTTCTAAATCTAGCTTCAATAGTAGTAGTGTTCTGCATTTGCAAAAGATAAAAATCAGCATCAGAGTTATTTCGAAACCCCATTATACCACCATGATTTGTATTACTTTGAGGGTTAACCCAACAGCTAATAGAAAAAGCCGTTTTATTTGCAATAACTGAAGATGTATTCGGCATTTCTACATAATCCAAAGTAGCAGAATTAAATGATAATTCATAATTAGTTTGAGACATTCCAAATAATGGAATAATTATTAGAAGTGTAATGAGCCTTTTCATTACCACATTCCTGCAGGAACCTTCTTTTTCCCATCACATCCTTTCTTTGAAGAAGAGCAACTACCAAATAAGAAGAGTGATATAACTGTAAATAACATTAATTTTTTCATTTTTTATTGTTTTATAAATTGTTTTGTAATTATATTTCTATTAATATTCAAACTTACAAAATAAATTCCTCTTTTTAATGAAGAGCAATTTATAGTAAGATTATTTTTTCCAAGATTAACATTCTCTGAAGAAGTGGAAATCATTTTTCCAACTTCATTATAAAGAGTCCAACTTACTTGATCTCCTTTAGGCACATCAAACTCAATATTTATAATATCTGAAGTAGGATTTGGATATATAGTTAATTCGTTAACATCAATATCATTTACAGTAAGAACATCTCCAATTTCTGTAATTGTAGTTTGAAAAATACCTGAACCATAGGTAGCTACTGTAAATCTACCGTCAGAACGTCTCCAATCAATTTGCTCAATAATTACATTTCCTATATCATCTTTTGCAATCATCTCCCAGACTGTATTTGGTCCATCTAAATTACTGGTAGCAAACAAACCAATAGAAGTACCTACGACATATAGAGTAGAATTTCCAAGTGGAATTATTTGTGCAGTTCTACAAGAAGGTCCATTACCAGATCCACTAGCATTTTGTTCTAAATTACCAGCAACTTTACTCCAACTCCCTCCTGCATCATCCGAATAAAACAAACTATATGTGTTGTAATTAGAGAAAACAACCATAATTTTATCAGGATCTTCTGGATGAATTGCTATATCAGCACAATGAACTCCTGAACCAGTTGGTATATTAGTAATTGCAACATGAGCAGGGTCTCCTACATTTGCATTATCCACTCTGTGGATATATTTACTATCTGTTCCATAATACAGAATATTTGGTGGAGTTACAGAGGTTCGAATACATGTAATATCCATTGATGAATTAAAAGCTTCATCAGTATACACACTCCATCCTATATCATTTCTAGTATGATCATCATTATATGGTACAGAAGATAAATTATTGTTTCTCCATAACTTACTTCCTGCAGCTAAATAACACAGATTATCATTATTTTCATCCATTGTAAATGGATTTATAAACTGATATCTAGTGGAATCTGCAGAAAGTGGATCTAATCTATTAAATGCTAATCTGTTTGCCTGATTATCTAACTTCATTTTATAGGCCACTCCTCTTTGTATTGTAAGATAAAAATCTTCTTCATTATCTGCAATTCCAGAATACGCTCCGTCACCATTAAAAGGCATACTCCAAGGATCAGTTTCATTTCCGGAAAAAGTTACAAAATTTCCATTGTCCTGAAAACCTCCATGTAAGACATCTGAATTGGCATTTTTACTTGTAGTAGCTGTATAAAGTTGTGTCGTGTAATATCCATTATTTAATGTATTCCATTCTACTGTGTCCTGAAAACAGTTTTCTGAACGATATACTCCTCCATCAGTTGCAGAAATCATTACATTATTATCTGAAGGCAAAAACAATAAATCATGTTGATCTGGATGATGATTAGGATAAACCCCCCAATTCCCATCTCCTTCATACGAACCTATTAGATATCCACCACAAATCATGGTGTTGTTTGGAGTTGTAAATCCGTCTGTAGAACGCCAAAGATTTGTTCCTCCTATAAATATTGTGTTCTGATCGGTAGGATGTACTTTTATCATTAAATCATAAGAAGATTGGCAATTAAAATTATCAAATGATGTCGCTTGATTTGCAGGTATGTTAGTAGACAAATCTATCCACTGAGCTCCTACTCCACTACCATTACCACTTAAATAATTATATTTCCATAAAGAATTCCAAGTAGTTCCACCAAAAAATACATTTGTAAACTGTCCATATCCAGTAGTACTAGCAGCTATACAATATACTTCATCTTCATTATTTGGGTTTATAGCAAGTTCTATTCTATCGTACACTGGAGGAAAGTTCGCATCAATAATTTTAGTCCATATCTCTCCATCAGGAGATCTCCAAATTCCCTTGTCTACACAATCAGAACTAATAGCAGCATATACCACTCCATTAGAAGTAATCTCTACGGAAGTATATTGATAATAGGATGAATTTGTTCCTCCTAATTTTTTATCCCAACTCATCCCACCATCTGAACTTTTATATATATCACCATGAACTGCAGCATAAACCACATCCATACTATCATTTGATGGATCTGTTACTATATTCCATACAAAATCAAAATCATTATCCCAACTTTGTGGGGTATTCGAAGTAGTAATTGCTAAAGAATCCCAACTTAAACCTCCATCTATACTTTTATAAATTCCATTTCCTAAAAATGAAACGTCACCCAGCCATCCTCCTCTATTTTCTCCACTTCCAAAATACCAGGTATCTTCATGTCCCAATCTTGTATCCTGAGCAACACAAGTTACATTATGCAATTGTCCAGGATCTGTTGTCATATCCCAACTTTGACCACCATCTGTAGATCGAAACATTCCTCCACTTGTTCCTCCAGCCAAAATAATATTTTCATCCTGAACATCAAATGAGATCGCTCTAGTTCTACCACCAACATTATAAGGTCCTCTATGAGACCAGTTTGATTTTGATAAACTCTCTGATATCGGAAGTGTTTTTGCAAACATCAGTTCTTTTCTTCTCATATCTGAAGGAACTATTCCAGTATTTGGATCTTTAAACCTTCTGTTCTCATAAACTAATCTTTCTGCCGGATTATCAGAAGGGTAAATCACTTTTCTTTGGTTTTTCATGGTTATCTGCTCAGAATTATCAGATTGATTACAACTTAAAATTATAGTTGTTATAAATAGTAAAAATGGGATTTTTTTCATTTTATAGTGAAGTTTTTATTTAAGTGTAAAAATATCAAATTATATTACATTTCTCAAATCCATGCAGAAAATGTAAATTTGCAGCTTCAATTAGAAATAATAAATGAAAAAAGTAAAAACATACACTCCGAAAAACAAAGTAAGAATTGTAACTGCTGCCTCTCTTTTTGATGGTCATGATGCTGCTATTAATATTATGAGAAGAATTATACAGGCAAGCGGTTGTGAAGTAATTCATTTGGGACATGACAGAAGTGTGGAAGAGGTAGTGAATTGTGCTATTGAAGAAGATGCAAATGCTATTGCAATGACTTCTTACCAAGGAGGACACACTGAGTATTTGAAATACATGTATGACTTATTAAAAAAGAATAAATCTACTCATATTAAGATTTTTGCAGGAGGAGGAGGAACTATACTGCCTGAAGAAATAAAAGAATTAGAAAATTACGGAATTACCAGAATTTACCACCCAGATGATGGCAGGGAAATGGGACTTCAAGGTATGATAAATGATCTGATAAAAAAATCTGATTTCTTGATTGGAAAAAAATTAAATGGAGGGATTTCAGATATAAAAGATAAAAATATAAATGCAATTGCAAGAATGATTTCTGCTGCTGAAAATTGTCCAAAAGATCATACAAAGATACTTAATGAAATAAAAGAACTATCTGAAAAATCAGAAACTCCTATACTTGGAGTTACTGGAACAGGAGGATCTGGAAAATCTTCTTTAGTTGATGAGCTTGTAAGAAGGTTTCTTTTAGACTTTCCAAAAAAGAAGATTGCTATTATCTCTGTAGATCCATCAAAACGAAAAACTGGAGGAGCACTACTTGGAGACAGAATCAGAATGAATGCAATAAAATCTGATAATGTTTATATGCGTTCTTTAGCAACTCGTCAAGCTAACCTTGCGCTTTCAGCTCATGTAAATGATGCTCTCGATATACTAAAAGTTGCAAATTTTGATTTGATAATTTTGGAGACTTCTGGAATCGGACAATCTGATACAGAAATATTGGAACATTCAGATCTTTCTTTGTATGTAATGACTCCAGAGTATGGAGCTGCTACTCAATTAGAAAAGATTGATATGCTAGACTTTGCAGATTTTATCTCAATTAATAAATTTGATAAAAAAGGAAGTTTAGATGCGCTCAGAGATGTAAAAAAACAATACCAAAGAAATAACCAAAGATTTGATGAAGACATAGATAATATGCCTGTTTTTGGAACTGTTGCTTCTCAGTTTAACGACCCTGGAGTAAACTCAATTTACAAAGTAATTATAGATAAGTTCTCGGAAAAAGAACTTGGAGATTTCAGATCTTCATTTAAAATTTCAGATGAAATGAGTGAGAAGATTTTTGTTATACCACCAAATAGGGTTCGTTATTTATCTGAAATATCAGAAAATAATAGATTATATGATAAATGGGTAAACGAACAAAAAGAAATTGCTCAGAAATTATACGCATTACAAAAGTCCTTATCTATTTTATCCAGCGCATCAAAGGATGTAATCACACAACTTAAAACAGAATACGAAACATTGATGTTGGAGTTAGATCCAAAAAATAAAATACTAATTGACTCTTGGGGAGAAATACAAGAAAAATACAAAGAGAGAATATTTAAATATAAGGTGCGTAACAAAGAACTTTCCATTGAAACACATTCAAAATCCTTATCCAATTCTGATATTCCAAAAATATCCTTACCAAAGTATGAAGCCTGGGGAGATCTATTAAAATGGCAATTACAAGAAAATGTACCTGGGACATTCCCTTATACCTCAGGTTTATTTCCTTTTAAAAGAGAAGGAGAAGATCCAACAAGAATGTTTGCTGGTGAGGGAGGTCCAGAAAGAACAAACAAAAGGTTTCATTTAGTAAGTTTAGGAATGCCAGCTAAGAGGCTATCTACAGCTTTTGACTCTGTTACACTTTATGGAAATGACCCCGGTAAACGACCTGACATATATGGAAAGATTGGTAATGCAGGAGTTTCTATTTGTTGTTTAGATGATCTGAAAAAATTATACTCTGGATTTGAATTAGCTAACCAGATGACATCTGTAAGTATGACTATAAATGGTCCAGCACCAATGATATTAGCGTATTTTATGAATGCAGCAATCGACCAAGAATGCGAAAAACACATTATACAAAACGGTCTAGAAAATAAAGTACAAAAAAAGATTACAGAAATTTATAAAAATAAAGGAGTAAAAAGACCTGAGTACCAAGGTAACTTGCCAGAAGGAAATGATGGATTAGGACTCTTTCTATTAGGAGTTACTGGTGATGAAGTGTTACCTAATGAAATTTATCAAAAAATAAAAAAAGAGACCATCTCTAAAGTGAGAGGTACTGTACAAGCAGATATTTTAAAAGAAGATCAAGCTCAAAATACCTGTATCTTTTCTACAGAATTTGCTTTAAAAATGATGGGAGATGTTCAGGAATATTTTATTGATAATGAAGTGAGAAATTTCTATTCAGTCTCCATTTCAGGTTATCATATTGCAGAAGCAGGAGCTAACCCAATTTCTCAATTAGCATTTACACTTGCTAACGGATTTACTTATGTAGAATACTACCTAAGTAGAGGGATGGATATCAATAAATTTGCTCCGAACTTATCTTTCTTTTTTAGCAATGGTGTAGATCCTGAATATGCGGTAATTGGGCGTGTTGCCAGAAGATTATGGGCAAAAGCAATGAAGAATAAATATGGAGCTGACAAAAGATCTCAGATGTTAAAATACCACATACAAACCTCTGGTAGATCTTTGCACGCACAGGAAATTGATTTTAATGATATTAGAACTACACTACAAGCACTATATGCTATTTACGATAACTGTAATTCCCTTCACACTAATGCTTATGATGAAGCTATCACTACTCCTACTGAGGAATCAGTAAGAAGAGCAATGGCAATTCAACTTATTATCAATAAAGAATTAGGACTTGCTAGAAATGAAAATCCTATACAAGGAGCATTTATTATTGAAGAACTTACTGATTTAGTAGAAGAAGCGGTACTAACTGAATTCGATAGAATTACAGAAAGAGGTGGTGTATTAGGAGCTATGGAAACTATGTACCAGAGAAGCAAAATACAGGAAGAAAGTTTGTATTATGAAACATTAAAACATACTGGAGAATACCCTATTATCGGAGTAAATACTTTCTTAAATAAAAAAGGTTCTCCAACAATAATTCCAGAAGAAGTAATTCGTGCTACTGAAAAGGAAAAAAAGTATCAGATTTCCATGCTGGATCAACTCCATAAAGGAAGCAAAGAAAAATCATCTGAATTACTAAGAGAACTAAAAGAAGCTGCTAGTCAGAATAAAAACATATTTGAAGCATTAATGAATTCCTCAAAAACATGTTCTTTAGGAGAAATTACTAATGCTTTATTTGAGGTTGGTGGGCAGTACAGGAGGAATATGTAAATTTAATTAATAAAATAACTAATGGAAACAATAACTGATTTTTTTAATGTTGAAATATTTAGTTTTAATGATAATTCACTGTCTATTTTTGACTTAACTAGTATAATTGTAATTATAATTATTACAAAATTAGTTTTATGGATAATTAGTAAAGCATTATTTAACAAAAAGAAACTTCATAAACTAGATGAAGGAAGTGCTTTTGCATTATTTCAAATTATAAAATATTTAATATGGATAATTGCGATTACCCTTATATTAGAATCATTAGGAATTAAAGTAACCTTTCTGTTGGCCGGTTCTGCTGCACTACTAGTTGGGGTTGGGCTTGGACTTCAGCAAACTTTTAATGATATGTTATCAGGTATAATATTACTTTTCGAACATTCAGTAAAGGTGGGTGATATTTTAGAAATAGATGGAGATAGAGTAATTATTCAAGAAATAGGTTTACGAACATCAAAGGGAATGAATGTAAGACAAATAGTGGTGATTATTCCAAACTCTTTAATAACTACTAACAAAGTAATTAACTGGAGTCATCAAACACAAAAAACACTATTCAAAATTGATATTGGAGTAGCTTATTCAAGTGATGTGAATTTGGTTATTAAAACACTTGAAGAAAGTGCTATAGAACATTTAGAGTTTTCAGAATGTGAATTTAAAGAAGTTCGCTTTGTAAATTTCGGTAATTCATCAATTGATTTTGAACTGTTTTTCTATAGTAAAAATATTTTTACTATTGAAAAGGTAAAAAGTGATATAAGAAAAATTATTTACAGAAAGTTTAACGAACATAAAATTACAATTCCTTTTCCTCAAATGGACTTGCATGTAAAATCAAGAAATATGTTAGATTTAGATGTGAGAAAATAAGATAAATAAGAAATAAGAACATGATAAAAAAAATATTTACACTTTTACTTGTTGCCTTTACAACAATTTCAAATGCACAAAACACCTTTACTTCGAAGATAGTGGACAGTGAAAATAATGAAGTTTTAATAGGAGCTACTATCCTACTAAAAGGAACGACAAATGGAGTAAATACCAATACGCAAGGATCTGCTATTTTAGAAAACATACCTAATGGAAAACAAACAATTATAGTGTCCTATATTGGATATCAAGAAAGAGAGATGATCTATACTTTTCCGCAAGCAGGATTAGTAGTTCACGAAATAAAATTAACACCTTCCGACTCAGAAATTGACGAAATAATTATCGAAGCTACTAGAGGAAATAGAACGGTTGCAAACCTTCCAACAAGAACGGAAGTATTAACTGAAGAAATTGATGAAGCGGCAAGCATGGAAGCCAGTAAGATTTCCCACTTAATTACTCATTCTACAGGAATACAAGTACAAACAACAGCTGCTGGAAGTAATGGAGCGGTAGTGAGAATTCAAGGATTAAACGGAAGATATACTCAAATATTAAAAGATGGATTCCCTCTTTATGGAGGTTTCTCTGGAAGTTTAGATGTTTTGCAAATCCCACCTCTAGATTTAAGACAAGTTGAGTACATAAAAGGTCCGGCATCTACATTTTACGGAGGAGGAGCTATTTCCGGTGTAATTAATTTACTTACCAAGAAAGCAGATAAAGACGAAACTCTTTTACACATCAACTTATCTCATATTGGAGCAAGGGATTTTAATGCTTTTACTTCTAAAAAGTTTGGGAAATGGGGATTTACCAATTTAGCATCCATGCATATTCACACCCCCTATGATCCAAATGAGGATGGATTATCGGATATAGCTCAAGTTTCAAAATTCAACTTTAACCCAAAATTATTTTATAATCCTAATAGTAAAATAGAATTATATTTAGGAGCAACTATTTCAAAAGAAAATAGAAAAGGTGGAAGTATAAATAAAATAGAGAATAGAATTACATCAGGAGAATACTTCTTAGATGAACAAGAAAGTAGTAGATTTACTTCTCAATTCTCGACAAAATACAAATGGGACGAGACAAAAGTTATTACTCTTAAAAACAGTATCTCTTCTTTTGATAGATATATAAATATTGATGAGAATATTTTAGGTACTTCTACTAAATTTGGAGGTAATCAACTCAATAGTTATACAGAACTCAATTTAAATATTAATAAAGAAATACATAATATTAATATTGGATTGAATGCTCTTTCTGATGTATTTTCTGAAGATTATTACCTTTCTCAACAATTAAGAAATCAGGAATATAACACCCTTGGATTATATCTTAACCATCTGTGGGATATATCAGATAAATTAGCTGTGGAAAGCGGACTAAGAACCGATAAAGTGAATGCCTCATCTTTTATATCAAATAATGATAATCAAATCTTTGTACTTCCAAAAATATCTGCTTTATATAAACTAACTCCTGAATTATCTGTCCGACTGGGAGGTGGAGTGGGATACAGAATGCCTACCTTATTTAATGAAGAAGCAGAACCTTACGGATATAGAAAAATTCAAGCTATTGATTTTGGAAAATTACGTCCAGAAGAATCTTATGGAAGCAACATTGATTTTAAATACCAATCCACTTTTGGATTGGATAATGTATTACTTTCCTTAAACCAAATGTTCTTTTACAATGTAATTGACAATCCGATTACCTTAAATGAAAATGATATTGATAATATGTTTTATGAGCAAACAAATGACTCTTTATTCTCCAAAGGATTTGAGTCCCAAATTAAACTAACAGTTGATAAATTTACTTGGTTTTTTGGATATACCTATACGGATGCATATTTGGAAAACGGATCAAACAAAGACCCTCTTACACTTACACCAAAACATAGTATAAAAGGAGATTTATTATTTGTAGTAGATAACAAATGGCGTATTGGTTGGGATTATGATTATAAATCTGGGCAATTCCTGAATAATGGAACAATAACTGAAAGTTTATTTACAACAGGTGTTATTGTAGAACGTACAATTAATAATTTTGTAATATTCCTAAATGCAGAGAATTTTACAGATGTTAGGCAATCAAATTACAAATCTAGCATGCATGTAACAACAAGTCCTCAATTTACAGAAGTTTGGGCTCCACTAGACGGGTATTTCTTTAATGCAGGATTGAAAATCAAGTTGTAAGTCTACTCAATAATTATCTTCTTTTCTACTGTTCCGTCATTATAGATGTAGAATAGTGGAGTGTTTCTATTTTCGTTAACTTCTCTTCCTAAGATGTCAGTAATTTTAAGAAGATTTCTTTTATTACTTATCTCATTAATATCTGTTATGCTATTATTAATATTAAATGGAAAAACACATGAAGTATTTGAATTACCCGAAAACCATCCACTAATTAAATGCAGTGTTCCGCTAAATGGTAAAGTAAAATTTTGTACTACATCTAATACTCTACTAGATGTATCATATTCCATAGGTCCAAAAACATTAGCAGCAGTATTAATATTTTCAAAAGCTATAGTATCTCCAAAGTCATCTATAAGTACAAAACCACCATAACCAAAATTACCATTACTCAATCCGAAAGTCTGTATGTCAAAATGTATCAACTGTGGTGTGGAAGAGGAATCAATTTGAATAAAGCTAGTTATAATAGAATCACATGAAGGATGATAAGATAAAATACAGGTGTCTTCACCTGGATTTGGACCCATGAAGTTGGAATATACAAAGTAAATACTTAATGGATAAATTGGATTAAAAGGACTTGCGATGCTATAATTATACCAAGATGTATCAAGCCCCATTGTTCCAAACGAATTTATATTGCCATTTTGAATAGTATCACCCATTGCATCAATAGTAAAAGCTACAAATGGATATTGAAATCCTCCTGTATTTCCATCATATATTTCAATCTCAATTGTCATATTGGTATTATCAATAACTATATCCGTAACATCCAATAAAGAACAATCAACTGTAACAATTTGCCCGAACCCAATCAAAGGCACACATAGTGAAATTAGTAATAGTTTTTTCATAGTTCTATATCTTAACTTGATCAAATGTAATCATATTCAATATTTTACCTCTCACAAACGTCTTTTAATCTTTTTAGTCCTTGTTCCAAATCTGGACCCGCCATTTTATCCATAAACAAAGTCATAAATCTTATAAAAAATGGCATCTCCCCTTTCATTCTCCATTTTACTTTTGTTCCACCATCAATCTCTTCAAATTCAAAAAAACCACTTGGTGTCATATCCCCAAGATTTAATTTAATTTCCATCTCTTCTTTACTGCAAGAAACGATTTCTAATCCTCCTACACCAACTTCCTCTCCTTTCCATTTCATTGAGGCTCTTTCACCTAATTTTACTTCATTAAATTCTGTAACTATTGTTGAATCATTTTTCCACCAAACAGCCCAATTTGGCCAATTATGCAAATCTGAAAGCTGATGATATACTGAATCAATTGGAGCGTCAATTTCAATACTTCTTTCAAATTCATATTCGGATGAAATAAATAAATTAAAAGTAGTAAACGATAGCATGCTTATTATCATCCATTTCAAAATTATTCTTACAGCTTTCATCTTTTATATTTTAGTTTGTTTTTCGAATTGCAAATTACAAAAATCCCTTAAATTTGTTCAATAATTAAAAAACAAACAGAATGATAAAAAAAATAGGAATCTTATTACTTATTTCAACTACCGTAATAGCTCAAGATAAAGGACAATTTGAAAGTTATTCTAACCCTTTTTACAAAACTATTGTAACTGAAAGTAATGATTACGATCAGAAGGAAAAAGAAGAATACAAATCCTTTAAGATGAATTTTGATGGAAAACAAATCCCTCAAAGCTTAGGTGAATTCACCATTATAGATGCAGATGAACCAATATCTCAGGGGAATACCGGTACTTGTTGGTGTTTTTCAACCACATCATTTTACGAGAGTGAAATAAAAAGGATTACTAAAAAAAACATCAATTTATCTGAATTATACCCAGTTTACTTTGAATATATTGAAAAAGCTAGAGGTTACATAAATAGCAGAGGAGAAACTCACCTTGGAGAAGGTTCTGAAACCAATGCAGTACAAAGAATGATGGAACTATACGGTATTGTCCCATTCGAATCTTATGAAGGAAAACCATCTGATCAACCATTTTACAATCATGAAAAAATGTTTGGAGAAATAGAAACTTATCTGAAAAATTGTAAGAAAACTAATTTCTGGGATGAAGATGCAATTCTATCCAATGTAAAGTCAATACTGAACCATTATATGGGAGTTCCTCCTACAAAATTCCGATATAACGGAAGAACATATACTCCAAAAGGATTTATGAGGTATGTCACCAGATTAAATCCGAAAAATTATGTTGATTTTATGAGTTTGATGCAAAAACCATATTGGGAACAATCAGAATACAAAGTTCCTGACAACTGGTGGAGATCTGATGATTATTATAATGTTCCTTTGGATGACTTTATGTCGATAATTAAAGAATCGGTAAAAAACGGATACTCAATGTCTATTGGAGGTGATGTCTCAGAAAGTGGATATTCTTCAACACATGATGTTGCAATGGTTCCTTCATACGATATCCCTTCAGAAAACATTGATGAAAATGCTCGTCAGTTTCGTTTTTCAAATGGAACTACTACTGATGATCATGCTATTCATTTAATTGGTTATAAGATTGATGAAGCGGGTGATTGGTGGTTTCTTATAAAAGATAGTGGATCAGGTAGTAGAAACGGAAACTTTCCCGGTTACTACTTTTATCATGAAGATTTTGTAAAATTAAAAATGATGACTTTTACTATTCATAAAAATGCGGTAAAAGAAACTTTAAAAAAGTTTAATAATTAGAATCAATAATCAATTGAAGAAAAGTATCATAAAATATTTTATAATCTCTTTATGCTTTACATTAATTCTGACCGCTTGTAATAGTTCAAAATTAATTCATGAAGATGAAAAGAAATGTCCATATCTTGAGGGTAAAGATGAGTAAAAAAATTCTTTTATTATTATTACTTCCTTACATAAGTTTATCCCAAAATATAGATGATTTATTTTCTGAAAAAGGGGAAGTTTATTTTTCTTTTCAGTACAAAAATAAGAGTCAATTAAATAACCTCTCTAAAATTATCTCTATTGATCATAAAACAACTGATGAAATAGCTTATGCATATGCTAATAAAAATGAGTTCTCTAAATTTCTGAGATTAGATGTTAATTATACAATAATTAAGAAAGAATCTCTCAATTTTACAAAAGGAAGTAAAAATAATTGGGATTACTACCCTACTTATCAGCAATACATAGATATGATGACTTCCTTTGCAGATTCCTTTCCTGATATCTGTAAAACACATCATTTAGGAACACTTAACTCGGGTAGAGAGATAGTTATTGTACAGATTTCTGACAATGTAGGACAAAAAGAAGATGAACCTTCATTTTTATATACTTCATCTATGCATGGAGATGAATTATCAGGATATGTTTTAAGTTTAAGATTGATTGATTATATATTAAATGGATATAATGACAATGCTAGATTAACGGATTTAGTAAATAATATTGATATCTGGATCAACCCTCTTACAAATCCTGATGGAGCTTATTTTGGAGGAAATCAAGATGTTTGGTCTGCAACAAGATACAATTCTAATTGGGTGGATCTGAATAGAAATTACCCTGATCCAGAGGATGGTCCTCATCCTGATGGAAATCCCTATCAAGAGGAAACAAATATCTTCTTAGGATTAGCTGATAGCATCAATTTCAATATGGCTGCAAATATGCATGATGGAGCTGAAGTTTGTAATTACCCTTGGGAAACATGGAGTGTTTTAACAGCAGACGATAATTGGTGGCAGTACGTTTCTACAGAATATGCTGATAGTTGCCAGACAAATAGTGGCAACGGATATTTTAACTCTCAGAATAATGGTATTACTAATGGATACGATTGGTATGAAGTTAATGGAGGAAGACAAGATTACATGAATTATTTTAGATATTGCAGAGAATTTACTTTAGAACTTTCAGATGAAAAAACACCTAATCCGAATGATTTACCAGATTTATGGGATGCAAATTATCCTTCCTTATTAAATTATATGGAACAATCCTTATTTGGATTAAGAGGAATTGTAACAGATAGTATAACAGGAAATCCTCTAAAAGCTAAAGTAGAGATTACCGGTCATGATATAGATAGCTCTCATGTATATTCTAATCTGCCGATTGGAAATTATCATAGATATATATATCAAGGGAATTATAATGTTACTTTTACTAAGAATGGATATCACTCAAAAACTCTAAATATTTCTGTATTAAATAATACAACAACTATTGAGGACATTCAATTAATACCATTAAATTTTGTTGGCATTGATAATAAAAATGTAAATCAGAAAATTATAAATTCAATAGACATACTAGGAAGAAAGAATAATACAGGAAAGAACAAATTATTATTTAATATATTTGAAAATGGAAAAATTGACAGAAAAATAACCATTGAATAAAATAAAATTATGAAAAAACTATTACTACTATGTGTGCCTTTGATATTCTCTTGTGATAATAAAAAGGAAGAGATAGAAGAGGAACAAGAAACACAAGAAGAAGTTCAAAATCATACAACAATAGATACTACTTATAATGAGAAAAAACTGAAAAATGAAATTTCTGAAATGAAGGAAAAATTAGAACAACTAAATAATAACCCAAAAGAATTAGAAAAATTTGCCAGAGAAGACTTCTTAAGAAGAAAAGATAATGAGGATATAATAATCATAAAAGAAAAAAGAACTTATATATTCCCAAATGGAGATAAATATGTAGGAGAATATATGGATGAGAAGAGACACGGAAAAGGAACTTTTACAAGTACTAAAGGAGATAAATATGTGGGAGATTTTCGATATGGTTTCTTTAATGGAAAAGGGACATATACTTGGGGAGAAGGTGATAATATAGGAGATAAATATGTAGGAGAATGGAAAGATGGTAAACATAATGGTCAGGGAACATATACTTGGGGAGAAGGTGATAATAAAGGAGATAAATATGTAGGAGAATTTATCAATAATCAAAAAACAGGACAAGGTACTTGTACTTATGCAAATGGAGAAAAATATGTAGGAGAATGGAAAGATGGTAAGTCACACGGAGAAGGAGTATACACTCTAGCAGATGGAAGAATCATAGAAGGATTATTTGAAGATGGACAACATAAGAGTATACTCTCAGGTGAATACAATGATGATGGAACAACAATTGATTTTGATAATGGAGAAAAATATATAGTAGAATAAACACTTTTTAAGAAAAAAATGAAAAAACTATTACTACTATTACTATGTGTGCCTTTGATAGGATTCTCACAACAAACGGTATATGACAGTATTTTTCATGATGGTGTTTATAGACAATATATCACATATATACCTGATTCATACGATTCATTAATTGATGTTCCTTTATTGTTTAATTTTCATGGAAGAACAGGTACTGCATATTCTACAATGTGGCATGCAGATTTTCGACCTATATCTGATACAGCAAATTTTATAATTGTACATCCTCAAGGTTTATTAGATAATACAGGATTGACACATTGGAATATTGGACAAAGCTCTGTAGATGACATTGGTTTTATTGAAGTGTTACATCAAAAATTGACCTTAGAATATAGTATTGATCTAAATAAGGTATATAGTGCTGGGATGTCAAATGGTGGATATATGAGTTATTATTTATCTTGCGCTATGAGCGATAAGATAGCTGCAATAGCTTCTGTTACAGGAGCAATGTCTCAATATACCGAAACAATGTGTAATCCTACTCATCCAACACCAGTAATGGAGATTCATGGAACGGCTGACTCTACCGTTCCTTTTAATAGTATTATTAGTGGTTTAGAATATTGGAGAGATTACAATAATTGTAGTTCAACAGCTGATACAACAGTTATTCCAGATTTAGTCTTAGGAGACTGGAGCACGGTTGAGCATATTATCTATACTAACGGAGATAATGGTGTTACAACTGAATTATTTAAAGTAATAGGAGGAGGACATACTTGGCCAGGATCTAATTTCTCAAGTGGAGTTACAAATTATGACATTAATGCATCTTTAGAGATATGGAAATTCTTCTCGAGATATGATATCAATGGATTAATTGAAACAAATGTATCAATAGATAATAAAACCAAGAAAGATAAACATCTAGTAAGAATAACAGATATTTTGGGAAGAGAAACTAATCTAACAAACAATACTCTACTTTTATATATTTATGATGATGCAACTGTAGAAAAAATAATAACTTTGAATAAATAAAAATTACATAAAATGATTGTTACAACAACAGACACAATACCAAATAAAGAGATTTATGAAATCTCAGGAATTGCTAGAGGAAGTACAGTAAGAGCTAGAAATATTGGCAGAGATATTTTTGCTGGACTAAAAAATATTGTAGGAGGAGAAATTTCAGAATATACCAGATTACAAGCTGAAAGCAGAGAACAAGCAATGCAAAGAATGATAGAAGACGCAAATCGCATGGGAGCAGATGCAATTATTAATGTCCGACTAACAACCGCAATGATAATGCAGGGCACTGCAGAAATTTTAGCTTACGGAACTGCCGTAAAACTAAAATAATGGAATTCTTACTATTTCTTATTTTCATATTCCTTTTAATTTATTTTATTTTTAACCGAATAGAGGAAAAAAACAAAGAAAACTTTGAAGATAGAGATAACTAATGTATGATGTTGTAATCTTAACTGACCACCGATATGTAAATCCAAAAAAAACAGATTGGTACACTGATCAAGTTTTATTAGAAGATCAATTACTGCAAATTGCATTAGAAAACAAAGGATTAAAAGTTATAAAAAAAGATTGGGCAGACCCTGAATTTGATTGGACAACTACAAAGTATGCCATTTTCCGAACTACTTGGGATTATTTTGAAAGATTTAATGAGTTTTTTAGCTGGTTAGAAGAAACTAAACATCAAATTACTTTTATCAACTCTGATGAAATTATCCATTGGAATATTGACAAACACTATCTGCAAGATTTAGAAGAAAACAATATAAACATTGCTCCTACTCTATTTATTGAAAAAGAGGAAAAGATAACACTCAAACAACTATTTGATAAAACAAATTGGACAGAAGCGGTAATAAAACCTGCTATTTCTGGTGCTGCCAGACACACATATCGGATTACTCCAGAAAATTGTTTAAATCATGAAAAGATCTTCCAAGAATTAATTACTGAAGAGTGTATCTTATTTCAAGAATTCTTAAATGATATTACAATTAATGGAGAAATATCTTTAATAATGATTGGAGGAAAATTTACCCATGCAGTGAAAAAGATTGCAAAAAAGGGAGATTTTCGTGTACAGGATGATCATGGAGGTACAGTAGAAAAATATGAAGCTACATTTGAAGAAATAAAGTTTGCAAAAAAATGTATTAAAAATTGTCCTTTCTCTCCTATTTACGCTAGAGTTGATATTGTTTATGATAATAATAATCAACCATCATTAAGTGAGTTAGAATTAATTGAACCAGAACTATGGTTTAGGAACAATCCTAATAGCGCAGAAATGTTATCTAAAGAAATAATAAAGTTATTCTTGTGAAATTAAGTAAACATCAAATTCTATTTCATCTAAAATAAGTTTGTCACCTAAATTCTCGAAAAAGTTACCTGAGTTATACTGAACATCCCATTTAGTACGGTCAATCTTAATATTTGATTTGACTTCATAATTCAACTCTTGTTTTTTAACATCAGCGTCAAAGTTTATTGAATGTGTTATATCTTTAATAGTTAGATCAGCTGTTATTCTATATGATTCCGCTTCAACCTTATCGACATCTGTAATTTTAATTCCTGAATTAGGAAAATTTGAAACATCAAAAAAATCTTCATCTTTTAAATGATCTTCTAATTTCTTTTTATATATCTCATTTTCAATATCAGTACACAACAAACTATTCATATCAATTACAAACTCACCTCCAACTAATTCACCCTCTTCATTAATTTGAAGTACTCCTCTATCAATATTAATTGTACCATAATGACTTTCGGTTACTTTAGAACCAATCCATTTAATATTTGACAATTGATTGTTAATCTTTAAATCAGATAGTGATAAAGAATTACCATATGAACCATAATCAACTTCTGATCTATCATGATTATCTGTATTATTTGTGCAAGCAAACGTTGAGATGATTAAAAAGGATAATATTATTTTTTTCATTATTTTATTTTTATTATTTATTTTTTTAAATTTCTTTGAAATCTTAACTTACTTTTCAGAAAGCAAGAATAATTTTAACTCAATCTCATCTAAGATCATATAATCTCCTAAATCCTCAAAAAATGATTTGGAATTATATTTTATATCCCATTTTGTTCTGTCAAATTTTATAATTGATGTTGCTAAAAATGCATTATTATCAATCCTAACATTAGCTGAAAAAGAAATAGAATGCGTAATTCCTTTGATTGTTAAATCTGCTATTATCTTGTAATCTTCTTTATTAACAGACACTGCTTTTGTGATTTTGAGCTGAGACTCCGGATGTTTGTCTACTCCAAAGAAATCCTTATCTTTCAAATGTCTTTCTAGTTTATTTCTAGATCTCTCATCCTCAATATCTGTGTTTTTTATAGAAGTCATGTCGATTAGAAACCTCCCTCCTACTAATTTTCCATCTTTAATCTCCAGCGCACCTGATTTTAAGTTAATCTCTCCTTGATGACTAGAAGTAAGTTTAGATCCTGTCCACATTAAACGTGAAGCATCTGTATTTACCTCTACCATTTTTTGTGAGAAAGAAACAATTGTAAAGAAACTAAGAACAAGAGAGAATAATATATTTTTTGTCATAACTGAAATTTTTAATTATTTGCACAAAAATACATATTTTTACATCAAAAACAATAGAGAATGATTAAGATAAGAAAATTCCAATTTGAGAATACAGAGCTTATGAAAATAGCTCACAATATTAGGTATGAAGTTTTTGTAATTGGACAAAACTGCCCTGAAGATATTGAATGGGAATTTGAAAAGGAATCTACTCATTTTTTAGTGTTTGACAATAAAGAGGCTGTAGCAACTGCTCGTCACAGAGAAACTAAAAACGGATACAAATTAGAAAGATTTGCTGTATTGGAAAGTAAAAGATCTAATGGATATGGACATATTGTTTTAAAAGCAATTCTAGAAGATTTGTCCAAATTTAAAGGGAATATTTATATGCATGCTCAATTAGATGTAATACCTTTTTATGAAAAAATGGGGTTTGAAAAAGAAGGAGATTTATTTACAGAAGCAAATATTATGCACTATAGAATGGTTTTAAAAAGATAAAATATTATTGACTACTCATTACTGAATTTACTTTTGTAGTCCATCCGTAAACATCCTTAATAGAACCATTTTGAATTCCTTGTAAATTCTTTTTTAATTTAGAAGCGTAACTATTAATCTGACTTTCTATTTCAATTTTTTGATCACCAACAGTAATAGATTTGATAGGTGCTACTGTAACTGCTGTTCCAGTTCCAAACACTTCTTTCAATATTCCATTACTATGTGCCTCAACTACCTCATCTACTGAAATTTTCCGTTCTTCTACTTTAATTCCATTATCCCGAGCAAGTGTAACAAGACTATCTCTAGTAAATCCTCCTAATATAGTATCAGAAAGGTTAGGTGTAATAAGTGTGTCATTAATTCTTATCCAGATATTCATGGTTCCAGACTCCTCAATATACTTATGATCTACGGAATCTGTCCATATAACTTGTGTAAACCCCTTAGCATTTGCTAATTTAGTAGGATAGAAAGATGCAGCATAATTTCCAGCTGCTTTAGTGTATCCAACACCACCTTTAGAAGCTCTTGTATAATGCTGTTCAACTACAACATTTATATCTGATGGATAATATCGTGTAGTAGGAGATGTAATAATCATAAATGTATATTCATCAGAAGCAGAAGCTTTAATACACTCTCCAGATGCAAAAACAAATGGACGGATATATAATGAATATTCTTCATCTTTCTTGCACCAATCAGAATCTAGAGCAATTAAACTCTCTAAACCTTCTATAAAAATATCTTTCGGAATCTGAGGAATATACAACCTTTCAGCCGACTTATTAATTCTTCTGAAGCTATCTTCTTTTCTAAAAAGTAATACCTCATCATCAGAATTCTTAAATGCCTTCATCCCTTCAAAAACAGATTGTCCATAATGTAGAACCTGAGTCCCAGGCATCATATCTATAGGTCCATAAGGTCGAATTTCAGATTCTCCCCAACTACCATTTTTATATTTACATATAAGTATATGATCCGAAAAAATTCTTCCGAATGGTAAATTTGAAAAATCTGTTGAATCTATTCTAGAATTACTTGTTTTTAAAATCTTCATATATCTTTCTGCGTTAAGATTCTCTATTTTGCAAAAATATAAAAAAAAGAGGGGGAAAAACCCCCTCTTCTATATTAAATTTATAAAAAAAAGATCTTTTTATTTAACTATAACTAGTTGTTGTGTATTAATTGCTGTTCCGTTTTTATCTCTTATAACAACAATATATTGTCCTGAGTTCAAATCAATATCCTTCATAATTACATGATTACCAGTGCCTAAATTCATATTATTCTCTGAGATTTTTACACCAATTATATTATAGATTTCAATAGAAACATTATCTGATCTATCTAATGAAATTGGGATAAACAACTTGTTATTTGCTGGATTTGGATAAATATTTGAGATTTCTATTCCTTCAATGTTAGTTAAAGACAATACTTCTGATGTAACTTCAAATTGTATAGTTTCATCATAATAGAAGAAGAAATCTGTAGTTCGAAAAACTACTATATACGGAATTGGACTAATATGAGTAATATCTGGTGTCCAACTAAAAATACCTTCTATTTCATTTCCATTTCCAGTAAGGGAAACAGAATGAGAAGCAGGTGAAACAGAGAAATCAAATGGGGCTCCATAAGCTTCCATATCTAAAACATCATTTACATCAGCATCATTGGCTATTAAATGTAATTGATAATTCTGACCTGGATTTATTTTTACATAAGGATAACCTCCAGAATTTGTTGGTACGGATTGCATATTAGCAATCTGAGGCATTGAATTTAAAGTGTCTGGAACAACAATAAACTGCATATCTCTTCTCATTTCTCCAATTTTAGCTCCATTTCTATATTCTTCAATTAAGAATGAAGCTTCAAAATTACCAACAAGACTAGCGCTCCAGCTTAATGATCCTGTAATAGAATCTAATGTAAAAATACCAGAAGGATTAGAATAGATGCTATCAGAAAGATATTCGTATCCGTTCACCATTGATGTTAACCCAAGAGGAGTAACTAAACTCCAAACTAATGAATCTCCATCAGGATCAAAAGGAAGAGGATTATACGACCAAAGAGTATCAGCAGGTAAATAAGCTACTGGCGGAGATAAATAAGAAGCCGAAGAATTAGGATTCAAACTATCAGATGTAAAGTAAGTCGTTAATCTCATACTCTCACTGAGAGGATTTGACATATTTATAATAGCTCCATTTCTACAACATTCTTCATAGCTTATCGAATAATATCCGTCTCCCGGTAACGTTATGGTATCATTATAAACATAAACTTCTACACCATAAGCAGATTGAACTGGTAAAAATAAATTACCAGAAGTTGTATCATAACTAACGGTAGAGCTAAATAAGGAGTTCCAATTCCCTGAAGTATCAAGTTCACTTACATAGAAAACAGCACTTGTAACCATAGGAATCCCTATTGTATCCCTATAAGCTGTTAATTCTACGGCATAATGAGATCCTAAAGAATCTGTTCCTAAATATGAAGTTACAATTTGCCCACCCATTAAGTGAGTAGAATAAGAAGACATGGAAAGAGAAATTGCTAAAGTAAAAAGTAGTATTTTTTTCATAATAAAAAGTTTTTAATATTAAGTAATTAGTAAATATACACTACAAATTTACAAAAAGAATTAAGATAATCTCACTTTTTATATTAAAATAATAATTTCAATCAGAATATATTGTATTCTAAATTGATTTTATAAATAAACTTGTATAATTGCAAAATAAAAAATTAAAACAATGAAAAAGATATTATTACTATCATCTATTATATTTTCATTTGCATGTACAAACAACTCTGAAACTGATAACACAATCACAGAGTTAGATTACACCATTTACGGTGACTCTACAATGACTCCAGAAGGAGTAATTAGTGGTGAAAAATTAATTGAGTTATTAAATACTCAAGATTCTGCTATGGTAAAAGTAGAAGGTGTTATATCAGAAGTATGTAGTAAAAAAGGATGTTGGATGGATGTAAATATTGGTGGAGAAAACACATTATTTGTACGATTTATGGACTACGGATTCTTTATGCCATTAGATGCTGAGGGAACCACAGCAATTATTGAGGGTATGGCGAAAATTGAAGTGCAAACTGTAGAATGGTTACAACATAAAGAGGAAGACGCTGGTTCTTCCCAAGAAGTAATAGATGCTATTACTGAGCCAATTATTGCTTATAGCATGCCAGAAGCAACAGGTGTTATCTTAAAATGAGATTTAGTCTTAAAATATTAAGTATATGTATTATCGCTTCCTCTTGTTTTTCTTGTAAAGACACAAATACTCAAAATAAAAAAGAAGTAACCAATTACCCAAATCAAGACAGTCAATTAGCCATTCTGATGAGAGAAATGACTAGTGAGATGGAAATAATAAAATCTCAAATATTAAATGGAGAAAAACTATCATCTTCAGTAAAAATTGAGAATGTATATACTGATATACCTACCGATTCATATGTAAGAGATAATAATTGGTTTATACCTATGACAGATCAATATATATTTGCAGTAAACGATTTGTTAAATAATCCAGTTAACACAAAAGATCAATACAACACTATCGTTCAATCTTGTATTAATTGTCATAATCAAGTTTGCCAAGGTCCAATAAAAAGAATTAAGAAACTTAGGATAAAGAAATAGAATGAAAAAGGAACTCATCATAACAAAAGATGGTTCTCATTCACTTTTTGTTCCAGACCTAAACGAAACCTATCATTCCGTTCATGGGTCTATTTCTGAAGCCATCCATGTTTTTATCAATAGTGGTCTTCTCTCCCATCCAAAAAAGAAAATAAATATTCTTGAAATTGGTTTCGGAACAGGATTGAATACTCTACTAACTTTAGAAAATATTAAAAACAGAAAGATACATTACACATCTTTGGAGCCATATCCTATTTCTTCTGAAATATACAACAAACTTAATTTTCATACTGTTACAAATTCTAATGCTGAAACCTTTTTTAAATTACATACATCTGATTGGGAAGAAAAAGTATTTATTTCAGAAAATTTTACTCTTTATAAAACTCAAAAAAAAATACAAAACTTTATTTCTGAAAAGAAATTTGATATTATTTACTTTGATGCGTTTTCTCCAGAAAAACAAACAGAAATGTGGACTACAGAGGTTTTTGAGAAATGTTTTGACCTGCTAAATAAAGATGGTTTTTTAGTAACTTATTGCGCTAAGGGAATATTCAGGAGAACTTTAAAATCTGTAGGATTTGAAGTGATCTCTTTAGATGGGCCTCCTGGAAAAAGACAAATGACACGAGCAAATAAATCTACTTCTCAAAAATAGAGTCTAAAATAAGTTTAAAACCTTTATAAGCAAAAAAGAAAATTATCGGAACTAACAATAATCCTATTATTATGAAAGTCCAATCATCTGCCTTTCGTTCATTATTAAAACCTATATGAAAACAAATTGCCGACAACAGTATAGATATAGCAAAACCTGACATCCACATTCCTCCTTTTATAAGTTTTTCTTTATCCATTATAATTATCTACCGCATGCCTTACAGAACCATATTTTTCTAAAAGATTCTTAGCAATTTCATAATCTACTCCAATTTCTTTCATTATCATTTTAGTTCCTCTATCTACTAATTTATTGTTTGAAAGTTGCATATCTACCATCTTATTCCCTTTTACTTTCCCTATCTTTATCATTACAGAAGTAGATATCATATTCAGCACTAATTTCTGAGCAGTACCTGATTTCATACGAGTACTTCCTGTTACAAATTCAGGACCAACAACTATTTCAATTGGAAAATCAGAAACTTTAGAAAGAGGGCTGCTTGCATTACAAACTATACAAGCCGTTGTTATGTTTTCCTCCTGACATTTTTGTAGGGACCCAATAACATATGGAGTTGTTCCAGAAGCGGCAATTCCAACTACAACATCATTTTGGTTAATTTTATGAGATTGTAAATCTTTCCATCCCAAATTACTGTTGTCTTCTGCAAATTCCACTGCTTTTCTCATAGCTTTATCCCCACCTGCCATCAATCCTATTACCAATCCATGATCTACTCCAAAGGTTGGTGGGCATTCAGAAGCATCTACAATTCCTAACCTACCGGAAGTTCCTGCTCCAATATAAAACAATCTACCCCCATCTTTCATTTTAGGAACAATTGCATTTACTAATTTTTTAATTTGAGGAATCTGTTTCTCTATCGAATGAGCTACTGTTTTATCTTCTCTATTTATATTTTTAAGTAAGTCTGAAGTGGTCATCCCTTCCAGACTGTCATAATTAGAGTCGGATTCAGTAGTTGTTTTCATTTAATACAAAGGTGGGAATTTAGATGGATTTACTTCATTCATCATTCCATACACTTTCTCAAAAATATCATCTGCAGAAGGTTTTGAAAAGTAATCTCCATCTTTTCCATATGGTGGTCTGTGTGCTTTTGCAGCTAAAGTTTGTGGTTCAGAATCCAAATAGTTATATGCGTCTTGTTCTTCTATAATATTTTGTAAAATATAAGCTGACGCTCCACCAGGAACATCCTCATCTATAACTAATAAACGGTTTGTTTTCTTTACGCTTTCTGAAATATCGTGGGTCAAATCAAAAGGAACTAAAGTCTGTGTATCAATTACCTCACAAGAAATTCCAGATCTTTCTAATTGATTAGCTGCATCCATCACTATCCTCCAAGTACTACCATATGTTACTAAAGTAATGTCAGAGCCTTCTTTAGTGGTTTCTACTTTTCCTAGAGGAACCCTAAATTCACCAATATTATTAGGTAACTTTTCTTTTACTCTATATCCATTCAGACACTCAATTACCATTGCTGGGTCATTTGATTGCATTAACGTATTATAGAAGCCTGCAGCTCTTGTCATATCTCTTGGTACACATAAATACATTCCTCTTGTACCGTTCAATAACATTCCCATTGGAGATCCTGAATGCCAGATACCCTCTAACCTATGCCCTCTTGTACGGATAATTAAAGGAGTAATCTGTCCTCCATGCGTTCTGTAATGAAGAGATGATATGTCATCCACCATAGATTGAAATCCATAAATTACATAATCCAAATACTGCATCTCTGCAATTGGCTTTAATCCCCTCAAGGAAAGCCCAATACCTTGACCAATAATAGTTGCCTCCCTAATACCTGTATCTGCAACTCTTGTTTCACCAAACTTATCTTGTAATCCCTCACAACCTTGATTTACTCCACCAATCTTACCAACATCCTCTCCAAATATCATTGCTTCTGGTATTGCATCAAACATATGATGGAAATTATCTCGGATAATGATTCTACCATCTACCTCTTCTGCATTTGAATCATAAGTTGGTTTTACTTCTGACACATTATGAACTGAAGTTGATGTATTATTATATAACTTAGTATTATACCTTTCATGATTCTCAGAATTTATTTTTTTAATGAAATCACGTAAAGTTCCCTTCTCAGGAATATCTTCATTTACAATCATTCCTAAAAGAGTTCTCGCTTTTGAAAGAAAATCTCTTCTGAAAATACCAAACATTGCCGACTGATTTAAATCTTGAATCCAATCTGCAATCTCAGGAATATTAATCTTAACATCAATAGAATTAAAAATTTCTAAAAGTTCTTTCCATTCTGATTTTATAGGAGATTGATATTCTGCCCAAGCTTCCTTTTTTTGTTTTTTTACTGTATCTATAGATTCTTTATCAATTACATCTAATTCATTAGCAGTTGCAATGTTACTTTCTATGATCCATTCTTGAAACTTCTTTATACAATCAAAATCTTGTTCCCATTGTAGTCTTTCTTTACTTTTATATCGTTCGTGAGAACCTGAAGTAGAATGACCTGTAGGTTGTGTCATTTCAACAACATGAATAATTGAAGGAATGTGTTTTTCTCTAGCTAATTTTTCTGCTTTTTCATATGCAGAAACTAAAGAAGGGTAATCCCATCCTTTTACTTTTACGATATCATAACCAGCCCCTTTTTCATCATTCTGGAATCCAGACAACACAGTAGAAACATCTGATTTTGTCATTTGCACTTCATTCGAAACAGATATTCCATAAGCATCATCCCAAATAGAAATAATTGCAGGAACTTGTAATACTCCAATTGCATTTACAGCTTCCCAAAAATGACCTTCCGCACAAGACGAATTACCAATTGTTGCAAAAGCAATCTCATTTCCTTTATTTGTAAATCCAGGATTCCTTTTTGCAATCTCAGGATTATCTCTATATACCTGTGAAGCTTGCGCTAAACCTACCAATCTTGGAAACTGAGAAGCTAAACAAGCCATATCTGAAGTAGAATTCTTTTGATTCATTAAATTTCTCCAACTACCGTCATCATTTAGAAAACGTGTTCCAAAATGATTCATCATTTGACGAGACCCAGAGGAAGGCTCTCTTTCTAATTCAGGATCACCATATAAAGCTGAAAACATGTGTTTTGGAGAATATTGTCCAATAGCAGTCATTAATGCTTGATCTCTGTAATAACCTGCTCTAAAATCACCATTACGAAATACTTTAGCCATAGCAACTTGAGCTAACTCCTTTCCATCTCCAAAAATACCAAAACTACCTTTTCCGGAAAGAACATCTCTTCTTCCTTGAGATCCAGATTCTCTAACTTCAGAGATTAACCGATAATCTGCAAGAATCGTTTCTTTAAATTTATTTTTTGATATTTTCAATGAAGATTCTTTTGTTTTTGTAGACATACTAATTATTTTTCAAATTTCTGGTTTGCAAAAATAGTTATTTTATATGAAATCTATCTAAATTTAATACAGAAGAAAAATATCTCATAAAAAAGTTTCTTTAATTAAAAATATAGTTACTTTTGCGGTCCCTTAATAATGAGGACTAATCACGAGATGTTTAAACCAAATTAAAAAGAAGAATGGCAACAAGAATTAGATTACAAAGACACGGAAAAAAAGGAAAGCCAGTTTACAACATAGTTGTAGCTGACCAAAGATCTCCTAGAGATGGTAAATATATTGAGAAATTAGGAATTTACAATCCAAACACAAACCCCGCATTAATTAACTTAGATTTTGACAGTACTCTAGATTGGATGATGAAAGGAGCTCAACCATCTGACACGGCAAAAGCAATACTTTCTTACAAAGGAATCTTAATGAAAAAACACCTTTTAGAAGGAGTTAGAAAAGGAGCTTTTAATGAAGAAGAAGCTGAAAAAAGATTTACTACTTGGATGGAAGGAAAAAACCAAAAGGTAGCTGATAAATCACAAAATGTATTAAAAGCTAAAGAAAATGCTAAGAAAGCTACTCTAGAAACTGAAAAAGCTAAAAATGAAGCAAAAGCTAAAGAGTTAGCAACTAAGAAAACTAAAGCTGCTGAAGAAACTACTGAGGAAGTTACGGAAGAAGCTCCTGCTGCTGAAGAAACTACTGAGGAAGTTACGGAAGAAGCTCCTGCTGCTGAAGAAACT
>Ga0208948_1000031_pt1 | contig 67977 bp, 55 predicted proteins | sample AOAMet11_17_M020_2_FD_188228 | JGI IMG/M metagenome (GOLD analysis project Ga0208948, IMG submission 188228) | Ammonia-oxidizing marine microbial communities from Monterey Bay, California, USA - CAN11_17_M020 (SPAdes) | ecosystem: Environmental > Aquatic > Marine > Intertidal zone | place...
ATTTTTTATTTCCAATAACATGAAAATTAAGATTAGGAAATTTCTTAGCAAGCTTAAAAAATTCTTCTATATTCTTTCTTTGTATCAAACTACCTATAAATACAATATCTTTTAATGATTCTCTCTCCTTATAAATAAAATCCTCATTTTCAACTCCAAGATATAAAGGATTCTTCTGTAACTTAACTCCGCATGTAGATTTATAAACAATAAACTTAGAAATACCATAAACATATGGGATTAAATCAAAGTGTCTTTTCATCTTATCAACATCTCCAAAATTATCAATTAAATTTAATTTGCTTCTGTCACACATATTCATCTCAATAGTAGTAAACACAGGTTTTCTTAGAATTCTTGCAAACTTCAACAACCAATTTGGTGTATCTAAATGCTTAGGGAAATATGCAATATCACATCTTATCAAGCCCAAAATCATTGATATAGGAATAGAAATTTTATATGGTTTAAAACAATTAAAAATACTTACTCCAGGAATTAATTCATAATTATTATTTGAGAATCTCATTGTATAAACCTCAAATATGTTCTTATCTAGATGTGTAGCAATTGATTTACAATTAATATTCTGAGCATTAAGATAATCAATATAACCTCCTAAAAATATTTTCTTTTTCTTCATTTTAGTAAAGATATAAATTTTTGTTCATCAAACTCAGAATAAAATCGTTCTCTCCAATTTATTACTCTATCAGAATATGTTTTGTAATCTAATAAAATATCATTTAATGTATTCTTAAATGGATACTTAAAATCATCCTCAAACATATTGAAATCATCCTTTAAAGATTTAAGAAATACTGTTGGAATGCCAAACTCAGCACACTCAAAAGTAGTAGTAGAATATGCGGTAACATGAATAGAGCAATCTCTGAAACACCTCATTAAAGATCTTGGAGCAACATTTGTTCTCCTAAAAAGTTCTGATAAATCTAAGTCATTTTTAAACCTAGGATGATTTCTAACATAAAATACTAAATTATCATTAGAATTAACCATATTTATTATCTCATCTAATAGTTTCTGATTTTGCTCTTTAGTATGATCTTCTGTAATTTGAAGAGTTACTAATACAGATTTATTAGGGTGAGTATGAGAAAATACTTTATGTTTTTTTGTTCCAATTACATGAATATTCTTTTTAAAATAATTGGAAGAATCCGCCTCCTTCAAGATCTCTTTAAATCCCTCTCCTACAACTAATAACTCTACATTGTTCTCTGATAATTTTGAGTTAATAATACTATTTTTAATATAACTTTCTTTGTCAGAATGAATTATTCCATGTTGTAAATCAAACAGTTTAGCGTCTTTATTCACTACTCTAAATATTTCTAACATACTTTGAGATAATACAATATAATTTTTGAATTTAATTCCTCTTAAAAAAGTAAATGATAGAAATTTACCTATTTTTTGTTCTGTAAATCCTGTTTTCCTAAGTAAAATTATCAGAAAATAAATAAAATCAAAATGAATAGCTTCTCTATTTCTTGCTTTATCTGATTTTCTATCTGGTTCCTCAAAAATTAAATAGCTAATATTGTTTAGTTGACAACTTTTATATAGTGGTTCAAGAAACAGATTTTCATCATTTTCTCCTCTATTAAAATGTTTTGGATAATAAAATAAAACATCTACTTTCTTTGTCAGGAATAAATATCTGGAAAAATAGAAAAAAGATGTAATGAATTTTATCATATTGTATATCCAAAAAATGAATTTAAATGTCTCATTTCTGAGTTACAATATTTAATATCTTCATCAGATAATTCTAATTTATACCCTCCTATCCTTGCGTTTCTTACTTTTAATTGATCCCTACTTTTTCCGAAATCATTAAATCCTTCTAATTGATTTGCTTTCTCTTTCTTTCTCATCTTATCTGATGAAGATTGATGGTAAATCTCTTGTAAATTATTAGTTGTAATTGATATGTTAAGAAATGAAGTAATCTCTGAAAGTGTTTGTATTCCATTTTCTAGTAGATCTTCATATTTTATTAAAAGAAAATCTTTTGGTTTGTGTTTTTGAGAATACCATAAATTATAAAAATAAATTATTCTTTTAAATCCTAAAATATCATCTTTGACAAATTCTGAAATAGAATTAAATATAAATGGTTTTTTTGCTCTTTTTGTAACCTGATGGAAGTGAGAAACAATTACATCTCTAGGATCCCTCACTAAGAAGATAACTTTCCCTCTTCTGTATCGAAACCTGGAAGTAAACTTAAAAACATCTAAAGGGTTATTTCTAGTGCCATCTTCAAGGATTATTTCAGAATTATCATGTTCGTTAAAGATAAAATATTTCTCTTTCTTTAATCTGTGATTACCTTGTTCCTTTATTTGATTAATCATATATATTAACCATGTACGACCTGTTTTTGGAAAAGAAACCAAAAAAAACTGCCTTTTTGGATAATAATACGATAGTATAAAATCCTTTATATCCCTCCATATTTTCATCTTAGGAAAGGATTAATTCAACTAACTCTCTTACAGCTCCCTCTCCTCCATTTCTAGTTAATTGTATTATATTTGGAATAGATTTGATTTTTTTCATTGCATTTTCAGGGCATGCGGCAATACCAACATTGGATAATAGTTCAAAGCAATTCACATCATCACCAATATATGAAACTTCATTTAACGTGATGTTTTCACTTTTACATAAGTCTTTTACAATTTGTAATTTATCTTTAGCTCCATGAAAGTCAAAATCTAATTTTAATTTCTGAGATCTTCTCCTGTTTAATTGTTTATCTTCAGAAGTTAATATTCCTACCTTAATTCCGGACTTCTGAAGAAGTTGCATACCCATCCCATCATAAGTACAGAATTTTTTGAATTCATCACCATTCTCCGTGTAATACATTCCAGCGTCTGTAAGCACTCCATCTACATCAGAAAGAAATAATTTAATTTTTGAGAAATCTCGTTTTTTATGATTTAAAATAAATCTTCTCATTAAAGATTCTGCAACAATCCAATCTTCTATCTCATCAATCTCTGTACAAGTATATTCAGGCATTTGGTAAATACCTATCTTACCAGAGATTCTATTCCCTGTTTCTTTAATATCAGAAACTGAACTTATATAAAACGCTCCATTTTCAATTAGATCACCTTTATAGTCTTGTCTTCTTGGTCTATTATAAATATCATAATTCAACGCTTGTCCATCTTCTTTCCAAGTAAATTTTTTGGAAATACAGCAAGAAAGTATGGATTCATGATTATTAAAAAGTTCTAATCCCTCATTAAAATGACTAGTCTGAGTAAAAGGTGAAGTAGCCTGAACCAACATAAAAGTATCCGAACCTGATAGATCAGAAGAATTAATATACTCTATCATCACCGACTCAGTAGAAGAAGTGTCTTGAGAATTCTCAGAACTTCTGTCATAAACCTTAACCTTTGAAAATTTAAATGATTCTACAACTAATTTTATATTATCCGAATCTGTTGCAACCACAATTTCATCTACTTCAGATTTTTGCAATTCATGTAAATTCCAATAAATAAGTGGCTTTCCACAAAAATATTTAATGTTTTTTTCTGGAATTGATTTACTACCACCTCTAGCTGGTATAAATGCAATTACACTCATTTTCTTCTAAATTTAAGTTTATCTCTTTGCGCTTTTTCAATATCCAAAATATCAGATTGTTTGTAAGTAAGAGATTTATGTGTAGCTTTTAAATCTCTAGATAATTTTCTGAGTCCTGTTGGTTCCAAAGAAGCAGAATGATCGGTTCCTTTCCAGGTTCTATCTAAAGTGAAATGTCTTTCTATCCATTCTGCACCTAAGGTGTACGCTGCAATATCGACCGCAATTCCTAGATGATGACCAGAAAATCCAATTGCTTTTACCCTGTTCTGGAACTTTTCTTTTATTCTGACTATTTCTAACATACAAATATCCTCAAACGGAACAGGATAACCAGAAGTACAAGAATATAAAATTAATCTTTTTGCTTGATTATTTTCCTCAAAAAATGAAACAATTTGTTCTTCTTCATCTTTAGTTGTCATACCAAAAGAAATATGAACCTCACCTTGATAATCATCTCTTAATACCTTAAGCATCTCAAAATGATTATTACAAGCAGATGGTACCTTTATAAGTTCTGGATTTAAATTTACAATTTCCTTAGCAGAAGTGGTATCCCAAACAGATGTAGAATAAATAAGTCTTAAACTCTCAGCGTATTCTTTTAACTCTTTATGCTGATGTATATCAAATTCCAAGTACTCTCTATGGTCACCATAAGTATCTCCATAAGAATGCATAGGATTTGGATGAGGAGCGTTATATTGCTTTTCACTTAGTAATTCTTTATTATTTCTTTTCTGGAATTTAGCAACCTCTACTCCACTTTCTGAAGCTACCTTAAGTAGTTGTTTTGCAATATTTATTTCTCCTTTATGATTACATCCAATTTCTGCAATAAGATTAGGATTTTTATAATTACTTTTCATTTTGGTTTTCGTTAAAATAGTCCGAATCTTTTGTGTATGCACCATATCCGTATCCATATCCATATCCGTATCCGTATCCATACTTTCCGTAACCATATACACCACTACCAGAACTTACATCATTTAGAACTAAATAAATATTCTCTATTCTCTTGTTCTCATATAAATCGTTTACAAATCGTACTACATCTTTTTCTGTGTAATCTTGTCTAACTACGTACAAATTTACATCACTATATTTTGTAATCATATACGCATCTGCTACCAAACCAATAGGAGCAGTATCAATAATAATCTTATCGTATCTACTTTTTAGATCTTTAATAAGATTCTCAAAATTTTCACTTAAGAAAAGATCTGATGGATTTAAAGGAAGTGGACCAGAAACAATAACATCCAAATTTTCTGCAATATTTTTAATAGTACATTCTTCAATTGAATTCTCTCCAGTAAGAATTGTTGATAATCCAATAGCATTATCTGAATCAAGATTTTTATATAATTTTGGTCTTCTTAAATCTGCACCAAGTAATAGTGTTTTTCTTCCAGCATTGGCAAATACAATTGCTAAATTAGCTGCTATAAAAGTTTTTCCCTCTCCACTTACTGAAGAAGTGAATAGATATACCTTATCTTTTGCTTCTATATCCTTATAATTAAGATTAGATCTCAACGCTCTGAACCCTTCTGCAATAGATGATTTCGGATTTAAATCTGTCAGTAAAGATTTAGCGGAATGGTTTCTTCCAATTACACCAATCATCTCAACATCTGTTAATTTGTCTAAATCTACTCTTGATCGAATTTTATTATTCATTAGATCTAAAATTAGAAGCATCAAGAAAGGAAAAAGTAAGCCTATAAATAATGAAATGGAATAAACCTTAGTAACCTCTGGTAATACAGGATCCATATTAAAAAATCTAGCTGGATCAAAATGATTAATATTTGAAACAATCCCTTCATATCTACTCTCAGCCTCATAATTTTTCTGCTTAAGGAAGATATATAATTGTTCTGAAATTTTCTGAATTCTTTCAATATCTAATAATCCTCTTTGTTCTATTGGTAAAGCATTTAAAGAAGAAAGTTCTAAGTTAATATCGTTATTCAGCTCCTCTATATATAATAAATTAATTTGTGTATTATTTCTAATTAACTCTTGTATCTGTTTTATCAACTCACCAATCTGTAAGTCAAAATCATAAATTGAGGGGTTGTTTATCTGTCCTTTATTAATTAATCCATTTTTATTTTTCTGAATATCTCCTAAATCTTTTATTAGTTGATTAAATGTGGGGTCTGTAATACCTTCATATGTTGCAAGAGCAACAACCTTTTCTAATCCGTCTTTATTGTTTTTTCTTTCATTAACTATCTCTTTAATATTATCTTCTAAATATGAGTAAAAATTATCTTGTCTCTTATATATGGATAGTTCTTTCTCTAATTGTGAGATCCTTCCATAAATAACATCTATTTTTTTTTCAAAATCAGGTATCTGATTATCAATTTCGTAATCTTGTCGTTCTATATCAATACTTACTAAATAATCTTCTATTACTTGAATCTCTTTGTGTATATAATTAACAACTAATAAGGAAGATTCCTTTTTTATCTCAATATCCTTTTTAATAAAATTCTTAACTAAAGCATTTAAAAACTTCACCCCTTTTCTCTGATCTTCTTCTAAAATAGATAGCGCTAATATGTTTGACTCCTTCTCTCCTTGTTCAATTTGTATTTTTGATTGATATTTTTTTGACATCTTCTTTAAAGAATTAAATCTTACAATAGTTTTTGGTAAGACATCAAAATTATAAGAAGAATCTCTTTCTACAACAAAATTATATTCTTGTATTTGTATTTCATCTCCAAAATTATGTTCCTCTTTATAATCTAATTTCTCATTGAATATTTGATAAGAAGTTTTGTTAATAACATCTATTTCGAATGAGGTTGTTGTGTTATTCTGAGTCATTACTGTATCAGAAATAATTTTTATTGGAGCAAAAAGAGACTCTGAAGTCTTAATATTTCCAACTAAATAATACGATACATCAAATCTTAAATTTGATACAGTCTGGAGAACAAGTTGATATGATGATAATAACTGTATTCTATCTATAATTGAACCATTATTCTTACCTGACAAGTTATTATACAAGATTTCAGATGCATCAGAACCTTCATCCTCACTATTTATCATAATTTTAGTGGAAACCTTGTAAAATTCATGAGAATATCTTGTATAAGCAAACGCCACAAGTAATGATAACAGGATGCTAAGTAAAAAGTAATACCAATTATGCCGAATCTTATACAACAATTCTCTGAGATCCAGCACATTATCTAATGAGTTTTGTTTTCTGTCCATTTACCTATTATTTAAAAGGAAATAAAGCGTTATAGAAGAAATCCCAACAGAAACTGCGCTAGAAAGATTCTTTACTGAATAGAACTTCTTTTTTAAAGGTTCAACATAAACAATATCCTGAGAGTGTAAATAGATATCTTTATTATTTAATAATCTCGGATCTGTTAAATCTAAATAAATTACTCTAGATTCCACACCATCTCTACGAATTACTTTTATTCTTTTCCTGTTTGCAAACTCTGTTAAATCATTTGATTTACCAATTAAATGAAGAATATTTTGATTAGAACGAATAATATTATATTCTCCAGGAGTATTAACTTCACCCAAAATACTAACCTTAAAATTAAGAATATTTACTTTTACAATAGGGTCTTTAAAGTAGGTAGATGAAATCTGTGATATTTCATTCTCTATCTCAGAAAGAGAGAGCCCTTCTGCCTTTACACTACCAATCATTGGTAAGGTAACAATACCATCTGATTTTACTAAATACCCATATAAATACGGATTCTGATTCATCAACTGAGGATTAGAAGTCTCTTGTAAATTAAAAAAGTCATATTCAGATTTAGTAGTACTACTAATCTGAACAGAGAGTAAATCTTCCTTCTGAATTATATAATCATATGTAGTAGATTCTATTTTTACATTATCAGTATTTATATACTCAAGATTCCTATTTGTAATACAAGAGGATAAAAAAAATATACTAACAAAAAATGATAAGAATCTTATTTTAAGTATTTGTTTCATAAGGAGATTTCTTTATTTGAAAAAACTTTACAAATATCGTAAATTTAATCTATATATGAAAATATTAAAGATTAATCCTCTAATAGATCTAAGAATCTCTCCTAAAACCTAAGGATTAGAAGGATATTTCCTTCTAGTATAACAACTTACAATATATTACTAGAAACAGTAGAAAACCATTTTGATATTTAGAAGTAAAAATACCATATTTATTCTTTAATTTGCATATCAAAAAACATTTATGTCTTTAGAGGATTTAGTAATAGTATTCTTATTTATTTTATCAGTTTTTTTTCTTTATAATAAGTTTAAAAAAAATGATGATAATTGCGGTAATGGGAATTGTGATTGCAAATAAATGATATTTCTGAAAACTTTTTGGAAAAGAATTTTCCTTTTATTACTAATTTACTCTTCTAGTAGGATATTATTTTATCTTTTAAATTCCTCATCTTTTTCAGAAAATATCTTTCTGTCGATTTTAGAAGGAATACGTTTCGATATCTCCGCACTGTTTTATATTAATATCCCTTTACTCATTTTATTGTTGTTTCCAATTGAATCAATATGTGATTTAACACTCTTTATAACAAGAAAACTAGGGAGGATAAAACGTATACTTTCTCCAATAATAAAATTATTAGAGTATTGTAAAAATATTAAAATAAAGATTTGGCATCAAAAGATGACAAATATTCTGTTCTATATCATAAATATACCATTTATTGTAATTAATAATGTGGATATTGAATATTTTAAATTTACACAAAAAAGAAGTAGTATTGATATTATTGATTTATTAAGTCTTGGAGGAGGAGTAGATACTTTTAACTTTTTACCACAATATATTTTAGACTACTGGCACGTCACTATTATCACTATTATCCAAATATTTTTATTATTAAAAGTTAAGAAATTCAACACAAAAGGATTCAATGTAATTAGAGAAATATTGGGGGAAATCGGAACATTTATTAGAAATAAAAATAAAGGGTTGAAAAACTACAAACAAATCATTAGCATTCTATTAATCTTAATATTGTTATTTATTTCTCTTACATTAAGTAAATCATTACCTTTTCTTTTATTCATTAATTTACTAGCAATTACATTTATATCTATTGGATATTCTATTACATACATTCTTAAACCAAACTTAGATATCAAGAAATGGACAATATTCATATTGATTGGATATCTTTTAATATATTTCTATTTGCAGGATATTTGGAGCCGCACCGACACATGGAATGTAATCATCTTTCTAACATATATCTCTATTCCTATTCTTTTAATTATATTAAGAGGGTTTAATAAGATATCTTATTCTGATTTTAATAAATGGATAACATCTTTCGTTATCCCAATTATCTTACTTGGTGTTTCATATATAATTCTTTTAAATAATTTATCAGGACATCAGGAGATCCATATAAACGCAGTAAGCAACAAGTTTGTTTTCTTTATATCTTCTATAATAATACTATTCCTGACATCATTATTGATATTAATAAGATTGTACCCAAAACAAAAAGGAATAAAAGAAATTATTATATTCTTACTTAGTTGTTATATCATTATTCTTGGAGCGAGAGGAGGAACTCAATTAAAACCAATAAAACCGATACATGCAGGAATCTTTAGTAATACCCAAAATAGTGCTTTAATTCTGAATACTCCATTTTGTATTTTACATTCTTATTTCTCTAAAGGATTGGAAAAACACAATTATTTCACAAAAGAAGAGGTAAACAAAATCTATACAACAACGCATAAATTTGAAAATCAGTTCCAAAAGAAGAATATTGTAATTATCATCTTGGAAAGCTTCTCGAAAGAATATGTAGGGCACTATAGTGAAGGGAATGGGTACACACCATTTTTAGATTCTATAATTCAACATTCCTTAGTAATGGAAAATGGATATGCTAATGGTGTAAAATCAATAGAAGCAGTTCCTTCAATTATTTCTTCAGTTCCTACACTTATGAACGAACCTTTCATTACTTCTCCTTACTCTACAAATTCTTGTAATTCTATTGCAAGTTTATTAAAAAAAGAAGGCTATTCAGCAAGTTTTTTCCATGGTGGAGCTAGAGGAACTATGGGGTTTTATTCATATACTCAGAAAGCAGGCTTTAATAATTACTTTGGAATTGAAGAATTCCTCCATAACGGAGGAAAAGAAGAAGAAGATGATAAAGTTTGGGGAGCTTATGACGGTCCGTTTTTTAAGTATTTTTCAGAATATTTGAAAAAAGAACAAGAACCTTTTGTAACTACATTCTTTAGTATTACATCTCACCCACCATTTACTTTACCAGAAGAATTTGAAAATACGTTTCCAAAAGGAAATAACGGCTATCATGAAACAGTTGGATATACCGATCAGATGCTAAAAGAGTTCTTTGAGAGATCAAAGAAAGAAGAATGGTATAAAAATACTTTATTTGTAATTACAGCAGATCATACTAGTGGAGCAAATTCTGATCCTGAATATAAAAATAGAGTTGGAAGATACTCCATTCCTATAATCTATTTCATGGGAGATTCTTCCTTAAAAGGAAGTAACACTACTATAACTCAGCAAATTGATATTATGCCAACAACTCTAGATATTCTTAATTATAATAAAGAATTCTTTGGTTTTGGAAAATCTATTTATAGAAAATCTATTTCTTCAGATGAGAGTTGGGCAATTAGCAACCTGTATTATGGTGAACATTTACTGATTCATGAAGAAGGGTTTTTAATTGGAAGAGAGGATGAATACACGAACTTTTCTGACAAAAATTTGAAGGAAGAAACCAAAGTAAATGAAGATGTAACAAAACTTTTAAAAGCTATAAAACAGAAATATAATAATAGTTTACTCAACAATAAAATGAATATAAATGAAGATTAAATTTATTGTAAATCCAGTTTCTGGTAAAGGTAAACAAAAAGGTATTGAAGATTCAATTAAAAAAAATCTAGATTCAAAAAAATATGAATACAGTGTCAGATTCACAGAAAGACAAGGACATGCAAAAGAACTCTGTAAACAAGCAATTACAGATGGTTATGAAGCTGTAATTGCAGTTGGTGGAGATGGAACAGTAAACGAAATTGCTTCAGAATGTATCGGGAAAGATACTGTATTAGGAATCATACCGGCCGGATCAGGAAACGGATTTGCTTATCATCTGGGAATGAAGAAAAATATCAAGGCATCTATTTTACAATTAAATAATGCTACAATAAAAATAGTAGATAGTTGTACTGCAAACTCCATGCCTTTTGTTAATGTTAGTGGAATTGGTTTTGATGCTCATATTGCAAACTTGTTTCAAAACTTAGAAAAAAGAGGTTTTTGGAATTATATAAAACTAATATTTAAAGAAATAAACTACAAATCAAAAGAATATACAATTAATCATAATGGAAAAAGTAGAAAGATAAAAGCAGTTATGATAAGTTTTGCTAATGCAAGTCAATACGGAAATAATTTTCATATTTCTCCCAAATCAGAATTAGATGATGGTCTTATTGATTTTGTAATTGTACAAGATATGCCAAAACGTATGATTCCACAATTTTTGATTAAAATTGCAAATGGAAAGATAGAGAACTCCAAATTTGTAGAGATAATACAAGCAAAAGAAATGGAAATATTTAGTGATGAAAAGATAATTCATCTAGATGGTGAACCAAAAAAAATAAATGAAAGTGTCTTAATAAAGAACAATCCGAAAACCTTAAAAATACTTATACCAAATGAATAAAAAAGGGAAAAACCGAAAAGGTGTAATGTATTCAACAAACCAAGATTTTGAATACGAATATGAAAATGATGAGATGGAAACACTTCCAAATAACGAACAGAATTTGAAAATCTGTATTGACAAACACAGAGCTGGAAAAATTGCGGTTATTATTAAAGAATTTATCGGAACCTCAGAAGATCTAAAATCTTTAGGAAAACTACTAAAATCAAAATGTGGTGTAGGTGGAAGCGTGAAAAACGGGGAAATAATAATACAAGGAAATATTAGAGATAAAGTTATGGAGATTCTTAAAAAAGAAGGGTTTCATTATAAAAGAGTTGGGGGATAGATCATACATGTATATAAAATGTGCCCAGAGCGGGAGTCGAACCCGCACGTCCGTAGGACACATGACCCTCAATCATGCCTGTCTACCAATTTCAGCACCTGGGCGGCTATTTTACAAAACTACTTAAAAAAATAATCCCACTAAATTTAGTGGGATTTTTTTGTGACCTGGCTGGGGCTCGAACCCAGGACCCTCTCCTTAAAAGGGAGATGCTCTACCAACTGAGCTACCAGGTCTTAAATCGGCTGCAAATATATTTATATTTATTTTTCTACAATAAAAATTACTATTTTTATTTATATTAATTTTTTACTAGTATATTATTGAAAATAAGGATAATATATTGTTGATTTGCAACATTAAATTTCTATCAAATAGTTAAATGAGATATTTTTTGATTGGTTTTATGGGTTCTGGAAAAAGTTCAATTGGCAAACAACTTGCCAAAGAACTTAACATAAAACATATTGATCTTGATAATCTTATTGAGGAATCAGAAAACATAAAAATTGCAGATATTTTTAATAATTCAGGAGAAACTTACTTCAGGGAATTAGAAGAAAAATATCTGAAGGAAACAATAAAAGAAGATAACATATTAGTTTCTACCGGAGGTGGAACTCCCACTACCCATGGTCTGATGGATATAATGAATAACATTGGAGAAACTATTTATTTAGAGTGTTGTACTGAAACTCTGTTCGAGAGATTGAATAAAGATAAAGAAAAAAGGCCAATGATCTCTATTTTATCTGATGAGAGTTTAATGAGATATATAAAAAATAAACTGGAAGAAAGAAATTTCTTCTATAAAAAAGCGACATACACTATCTATAACGATAGCGGAAATTGTGTAAATGAAATTATTAATATTTTAGGATAAATAAACTCCTTCCTCTTTTCCAAAAACTACATTTATACGTTCTTTCAAAGTAGTAGAAAGAGACATCCCTTCATAATCTGCTTTAATAGGATATCGATTATGATTTCTGTTTACTAAAACTACTGTAGATAATTTCACAAGAGGAACCTCAAGAAATTCGGAAGATGCATACATTAATGTTTTTCCAGAGTTCAGAACATCATCTACTAAAATAACGACTTTATTCTCAATATCAGTTGAGTTTAAATTAAAAACTAAATCAGAATCACAGGGATTATCTTTATCTAATTTTACCGTAGCCTCAATCACTTTTATTTCAGAAATAGAACTAATAAATTTTGAGATTCTTTTTGCAAGCTCAACTCCTCTTTTCTGAATTCCTACAACTACAATCTCAGATTCCATATGATTTCTTTCGTAAATCTGCCAAGCTAATCTGTTTACCTTTTGTTGTAGTTGATTTTTGTCTAATATTTTAGATCTTTTTGTCATCTTTAATGTTTTATAAAGCAAATTATTTTCTTTCTAATTTCATAAAAGATTATTACTAATAAGTAATATTAGAAAATACGCCATCAGTTACAGTTACACTCTGGAAATTGACTAACTCTCTAGATTGAAAATTAAAAGATCCAGACAATTCACTATCTCCTATTTCAGAAAATGTTAGATTCCCATTTTGTGTGTCAGTATAATAGACTCCATTCTTTGTAACATGAGCTTTAGGTGGAGTAGTATTTAAAGATATATCAGATCCATCACTTAAAGAATAGAAATCATAAATAATAAGTCTAACATCAACAGAATTATCTGACGCGTCGATTGTAAGAACATTAGAAGAATTAACATCTATTACTGGTGAATTATCAGTATAGTTATCCCCATCAATCTTCCAACTAAAAGAAGGTGTATTATTATTGTTATTATTGTTCTGATCAGTTGTATCTTCTTTTTCGCAAGACACAAAAATCAATATGGAAGCAGCTAAAAAGTATATAAATTTCATTTTCTATTTTTTTACAAATATATATTATTCTATCTTAATAATTTAAGTTGACCTTGATATTCAAAAACTTCTCCATAAATATTCTCGATAAAGACAGTATAAGTATAAACACCAACAGGACATAAGTCTTCTTCATTAGAATTCTTATAATCTGATCTTGGATTTGTTCCATCCCAACCAACATCTAGATCATTAGATTGAAATATTAACTCACCCCATCTAGAGAATATCTTTAATTCATATTCCTCTACTCCTATCCCATAACCCTTAAATATTCTGTTCTCAGATTCTGGACTTGTAGGAATAAATGTATTTGGAATGAAAAAAGAATATTCGTCAACTAAAACGTCTTTACTGATAGTATCTATACAATTATCAAAAGTTATAATTTCTAAGTTTACTGTATAAGTACCAGGATCATTATAGGTATGAGAAACTAAAGAATCATAATCAAAGAAACCATCCCCAAAACTCCAAGTCCAATATTCTACAGAAGACCAAAATGTATTTGTTAAATCAACAAAATAGAATGGCTCGTTTTTCTGATCTAATAACCTCTTATGGTATGGATACGCCTCAAAGTCTGCTACAGGACTCTCTAAATTATCAATATTAAATAATTCTGATTTATTACAAGAATTTGAATCTGACACTTCAACAGAATAAGTTCCTTCTGAAAAATGATGTACAATATTTGTAGTAGAACTATCGGACCAAATGGCAGAATAATTTGGAACTCCGCCACTAGCTATAAACTCTGCTTTTCCCACTGATTTCTCACAAGTATCTGGGTAAGAAAATAAATCAAAGAACAACTCAGATGGCTCACTTAAAGTTACCGAATCAATTGCTAAACATAAATTCTTGTCATAAACAAATACTTCATAATACCCACTGTATAATCCTGTTATGGAATCTCTTTTATCATTATTGTTCCACAGGTAAGTATAGTCAGGACCAACACCATTAATAGCCTCTGCAAATACAGAACCATCATTTACACCAAAACAACTAACATTATAACCATTATAATCTGAAGTTGCAATTACATCTACCGACACATAAGTGGATGGTTCATTCAAATTCAGTGACAATTCTTCCATACAATCCAAACTATCTGTAATTTGTAAAGAGTAAGTTCCTGAATATAAATTAAAGATACTATCTGAAACATCACCATTACTCCATAGGTAAGTAAATGGAGGATATCCTCCAGAAATAGAAATCTCAACCCAAGCTGAATTCTCTCCTCTACAACGAACATTATATCCAGAATAATTTGATGTATTTATCATTACAGTTTGAGAAAGTTGTTGTGGTTGATCTATAAATAAATTTAGAGATTGATCACATAAATTTGCATCCGTAATTATTACAGAATAATTTCCACTCTCTAAACTATATATATCTTCATCTGTAGAGGAGTAGTTATTCGGACCATTCCAAAGGTAAGAATATGGAGGAGTTCCGGTTCCTTGAGCAATCTGAAGATCTAAACTACCATTAAAATCTCCATAACACTGAACATCTGTAATAGTAGATGTAATTTGCATAGAATCATTTTGCTGTATATTTACTGAATCAGTAAATTTACATCCATTATTATCTGTTACTGTAAAGACGTGATAACCAGCCCACATTGCAGATATATTAGAAGATCCCCAATCTAACAAATACGGAGGAACACCACCACCTATAATAGTAGATACAGAGCCTGTTGCATCACCATAACATAAAATATTAGTAATATTTGTTACAGCAGAAAGTTGTTGTGGCTCAGTTACAATTACATCTCTTACTATGGTACAGTTTGTAAGATCAGTAATATTTACTGTATAAACTCCTGATGAAACAGCAAGTAAATCTTGGGTAGAAGCAAGTGTATTCCAATTATATAAAAAAGGAGGATTACCTCCTACAATTTCTAAATCTGCAGATCCGTCAGAACCTCCATAACAACTAACATTTGTTATATTTCTTGTTGTATCAAATAAAAACAAGTCTATAGTAAAAGTATCTGTTACAATACAATTATTATTATCTACTACATTAAGTATATATTCTCCATTAAGTAGATTAGAGTTTATTGAATCAGTATTTCCATTATTCCAAACATAAGAGTAATTTGGAGTGCCTCCAGAAACAAAAATCTCAATCTGACCATCTTGATAACCTTCACAACTTTCATCAGTTAAAATGGAAGTAAAAGATAATGTTGATGGATCTGAGATACTTAAATTAATCTGAGTGGGACAATTAGTCTCATCATTTACAATTGCAGAATAATTTCCGCTTTCTAAATTCAAAATCTGATTAGATGTAGAACTAAATGAATTTGGCCCTGTCCAATTAAATGTTGGTGAAAGAGAATTTGGAGTTACAAGAACTATATTACCATCTGAATATCCATTGCAACTTATATTATTTATAAAAGTATCTACTTGAATGATACTTCCGATATCTATATTTTCAGAATGAAGAAAAATACAATTATTTAAATCGGTAATCTGTAAGTTGTAAGTACCTGCTTCCAATGATGAAATATCTAAATTTGAAGAAGAAAATAAATTTGGACCTGTCCAAGAATAAAGATAGGAACCGGTTCCTAGTGTCATATCAATTTCTCCATTTGCATCTCCATAACAAGTCTCACTTAAAACTACTGAACTTAACTGAATGTCTGATGGCTCTGTAATTGTAATAGGCGAATTATTTACAGAAGGAGAACAACCAGTATTTAAATTAACAACACTATAGGTATAATCAGAGGCACTTAAGGTAAAAATATCCTCTGAAATATTAGAATATCCATTTGTACTTGTCCATGTTGTAGTATAATTTCCAACAGGAAGAATAGTTAAATCTATATAACCATCATTACCAGAAAAACAACTTACATTCTGTAGAACATTAGTCACAACAATATCAGGTGGGTTATTTACAACATATGTAGCGGTTTCTATACAAGGAGGTGTAGATGCGTCAGATACAGTTACATCATATGTTCCAGATGTTAAGTTAGAAATATCCTCCTGATTAGAAATAAATAAATTTGGACCTGTCCAATTCCAACTTACAACATTCCCGCTAGTAACCAAATCTATACTAGCATCATTTGAGTTAAAACAACTATTATCGTAAGGAGTACCAAAAATTGTAATATCTATAGGTTCAGTAATTAAAACAATTTCAATAATTGGTCCACATCCATTTGCATCTGTTATAGTTGCCGTATAAACATCTGGACTTAAATTTGAAATATTTGATGAACTAGACGTATATCCATTAATAGAAGTCCAACTAATATTATAGTTAGGATTAGGAGTTCCTCCTGAAATAGTTAAATCAATAGATCCATCATTTAATCCAAAACAACTAACATTAGAAGAAACTGAACTGACTAGTAATTCTTGAGGCTCAGTTATTGTAGCGTTTATCGGTTCTACTCCACATCCAAGAGTATCTCCGATATTATCAACTACCCAACAATAATAGTTGCCAACATCTAAATTTATTAAATCTTCTGAATTAGCATTGAATCCACTAATAGAATCCCACCAAAAGAAATTATAGGGTGGAGTGCCTCCAAGTACCGATAAATCAATTGTGCCATCTTGCAAACCAAAACAACTAACATCTGTTGCAACAAAAGATCCAGAAGAATTACTTAAATTAATCTGATATGAATAGGAAAAAGAACTTATTATTGGACATGCGTCATCAAAAACAGTAACTACAAAAAAGAAAGGACTATTTGCCACATCTGCAATTGTTGGAGTCCAACTAAAAGTAGCTTGAGGATTTGGAGTTCCATTTGCAGAAACATTGAAAGATGCATTTGGGATAGAATTATTCCAACTCATTGTAAGGTTAGTAACTGTAGAAGTAGTAAGTGCATTTATATTAAATATTACAGGAGAAAATCCATCAGCACAGAAATTATGATTTGCAATTCCTCCAGAAGGATCGGAATCTACCGCAGCGTTAGTATCTATTCCTGTAAGAAATGGAGGTGGTTCCGTACAACTCAATACTGTTATTTGTATATCTCGAACTACACTACCAATTAATACACCATTTCTATATTCATCTACCTTAACCGCAATAATAGTAACGTGTTGCTGGGAAGGTGTCAAACACAAATTACCAGTTATTGGATCAAATATTGTAGTCCCAATAATTGGATTATTTACTGAAAAACCTGAAGAATAAGGAACATTACTAGTAGTATTAGAAAAATTATACCAACCAAATCCTCCTGATCCACAATACATCGGATTAATCATAGTATAAACTAACGAATCCCCATCAGGATCAATTGCTCCATTGTTATAACAAAATGTTTGACCTGCACATATATAAGGAACAGGATTCTCTGTAAAAACAGGAGAATTATTACACACAACTGATGATGTATTATTAATTACTGCAGTAACAGAAATATCATAATCATCTGGGTTGTTTACTGTAGTAATACCTGGATTTCTCGCATAAATAGCAGCAAGAATTGTCCAATCTGCACATTGAGACGGAAGAGTTAGTATGCCTTCATAAACATATTCCTGCATTCCAGGAACTGTTGCATTCAAGTTAGAACATGTAGTAGTAACTCCAGGACAGATTGGAGAAATTTCATTTCCAAAACCTACCTGAGTTAATGTTAAATTTGCTGTTAATCCACAGCTTGCAGAAGACACATCTAAATACGTATAAGATAATGGATCTATCCAGATTCCGCTAGGAGCATCAACTCCACTACATTCTCTATAAAACTTTAAAGTTACCCTATATGTATTTCCACCAATACACTCATAAGTCAAATCCATACCCGCTGCATGTGAAGAAAAAGAATCTACACTATATACGCATGTTAAAAGTAAAAAAAATAGTCTTTTTATCATATAAATAACTATGTGACAAAGATACAAATATAAAAATATACGAAGTAATAAACAAAAAAGTTATTCTTTTATAACTTTTGTTAAATCTAATAAATTCTGAGCATTTGCATAAAATCCTTTAATATTCTTATGTGAAAAACGGAGAACCTGATCATAATAAAGAGGAATAATAACCGAATTGTTCATTATTATCTGATCAAGTTCCTGGTACATTTTAGTTCGTTTTTCAAAATCTGATTCAATAATTGATTTTTCATATAGTATATCAAATTCTTTACTATGGAAATGAGTCTTATTTAGTCCCTTATTCCAATTATCTTTACTGTAAAATAAAGATAAATAATTCTCTGCATCTGGATAATCCGCAATCCAACTTGCTCTGAAAAAATCCAGTTTTGAAGTAGAAACCATTTGTCTATGAGTAGAGGTGGGATTTACTTCAACAACTAATTCAATACCAATATTTTTTAGTTCACTTTGGATAAATTCACATAGATCCAAATATGCAGATGTTGTATTTAATACAATAGGACTCAGTCCCTCTCCATTTGGATAACCAGATAATTCTAAATGTTTTTTTGATAATTCTTTATCAAAAGAATATCCTTTAATACTATCAGAAAAAGAAGACATACCTTTTGGAACAAAACCACTTTCAGCAGCTACTCCAATATTATTTCTTAAAAACTTTAACATTTTCTTTTTGTCGATAGCGTAATTTATCGCTTTCCTTAAATCCTTATTTCCAGATAAAACTGAATTTCCATCCATTAAAAACGCAAGATATTCTGTATTTAAAAATGGTATGGATTGTAAGTTAATTTCTTCCGAATATTTATCTCTTAAAGTTCCATATTTACTTAATATCTCATCTTTATAGGAAGGATCTATGCCAGATATAAAATCTATTTCACCTTGTAAAAAACTTAAGAACTCTGATTGTTTATCTTTAATAAAAGTAATAGCAACCGCATCTAGTTTTGGTAATCTCTCCCCATTCTCTTTTTCAAAATAGTTTTCGTTTTTTCTTAGAACTAGTTTAACACCCTCTTTCCAATACTGAAATTTAAATGGACCTGTACCTATTGGACGAGAACGAAACTCAGGTCTATCTACAAGTTCTTGAGGAACAACACTACAGTATTGCATAGAAAGTAGAGAAAGAAAAGGTGGAAATGGATTTTTTAGAATTATTACTACAACACTATCGTTGTCTGCATAATAATCCTCTACATGATTAAAAACCCAACTTCCTGATGACGCTAGATCTTCACTTAATAATCGATTAAAGGAATAGACAAAATCAGATGCAACTACACTCCTACCCTTTCCATTTTTAAAAACACTATGATCATGAAAAAAGACATCTTTTCTTAAGGTAAAAATGTACTTTTTTCCATCTTCAGAAATTTCCCATTTTCTTGCTATCAGTGGAACAACCTCAAGATTATCGTTCATTTTTACTAATGGACTAAAAATTTGAGAACTAGCCCAAATAGTCGCCTTGTCATTTGAAAACGCAGGATCTAAAGTTGAAATTCCGTTAGACTCATTGTACTTAAAAATAGATAGATTAGAATTATCGTACTTACTATGACAAGCAAATAAAAAAGAACATAAAAGAAAAAAGCCGACTCTCCACTTCATTGTTAAAGTATTAAGTCGGCTAATTTAAGTAATAAATGTCGTATTACTTCATTAAGTTGAGTTCTCCATTGTAAACCCAAACTTTCTCGTTGTAATCAGTTACATAAACATGATACATATAAACACGATTCTCCATTACATCACTTGTAACTGCATCTGAAATAGATAAACTCACTGAATAGACCCCTTCATTCGCATATACTACTACAGGATTCTGCTGAGTGGAAGTTATACCATTTCCAAAATCCCATAGCCATGAGTTTGGATTCCCGGTTGACAAGTCTTCAAACTCGACCACAAGGGAACCACATCCAGTATTAGAATTGGTTGTCGTAAAATCAGATACTACTTGTGAAGTTGTACTTTTACTGGCCAACATGAATACGAGAATAAGGAAATAGTAAGAAAAGTTATCACATTTTAATTGAGTCTTCTTAATAACAAATCGTATTAAAATTAAAGTCATAACATTTGGATTTATTTAGAATTTAGTTTTTGGAGAATTTGTTATTAGAAACGAACAGAAAATAAATAAGGTTACAAAACGACAAAATATTTTTGATTTACTACCTTTGCTTAATGTTTAACGGTAAGACTTCCGCTTTCTACACTTTGGGTTGTAAACTCAATTTCTCCGAGACTTCTACTATTGCAAGACAACTAAAAGAAATAGGTTTTGTAAAAAAGGAATTTAATGATGGTGCTGATTTGTTTGTAATTAATACCTGCTCTGTCACCGAGAATGCAAATAAAGAATGCAGAAGAATTATCCGAAAAGCTAAAAAAAAATCTCCTAATTCTTTTGTTGTTGTTACAGGATGTTTTGCCCAGCTAAAACCAGAATCTATTTCAGAAATAGATGGAGTAGATATGGTGTTAGGTGCAAATGATAAATTTAATCTACCTACTTTACTAGTAGACTTAAACAATAAAAATGACGGAGAAATATATGGATGTAACATAACAGATTTAAATTACACCTCCTCTTTTTCATTGGAGGAAAGAACCAGATCTTTCCTAAAAATACAAGATGGTTGTGATTATCCTTGCTCCTATTGCACTATTCCTCTTGCTAGAGGAAAAAGCAGATGCGACACGGTAAAAAATATCTTAACTAATGCAAGTAAAATCGCAGAAAACGGGATAAAAGAAATTGTGATTACTGGTGTAAATATTGGTGAATTTATAGATCCCGAAACAAATGAAAGTTTTTATAATTTAATAAGAAAACTAGAAGATGTTGACGGAATTGAAAGATACAGAATATCCTCTATTGAACCAAATCTTATTACTGATGAAATAATTAAATTTGTAAAGAAATCCAAGAAGTTTATGCCTCATTTTCATATTCCATTACAATCCGGAAGTGATAAAATATTAGGCAAAATGAAAAGAAGATACAACACTAATATTTATAAAAACAAGGTACTGAAAATTGTAAAAGAAATGCCTGAGGTGTGTATTGGTGCAGATGTAATTGTTGGATTCCCTTGTGAAACTGACGAACTTTTTAACTCTACACTTAATTTTATAAAAGATCTGCCTATCTCCTATTTGCATGTGTTTACATATTCTGAAAGAGAAAATACTAAGGCTATAGAAATGGATGGTATAGTTCCAAAGCAAGAAAGATCAGAAAGAAGTAAAAAACTCCGTATTCTCTCTGAGAAATTGCAAAGAGCACATTACCAAAAGTTCATTGGAACAACACAAACTGCACTTATGGAAAGAGAAAATAAAAATGGCTTCCTTTTCGGATATACAGATAATTATATTAAAGTAAAGATTCCTTTTAATAAAGAATTAGTACAACAAAAACTAAAAATTAAACTACTTTCGCATGACGAAAATGGAAATATAAAATCAGAAATAAATAAAGAAATATGTACCCAACTATAAGTCATTTTATTTACGACCTTTTCGGAATTAACATTCCATTGCCTATACAGACTTTCGGTTTTTTTGTAGCTCTTGCTTTTGTTATAGGTGGATTAGTCGCTTCTAAAGAGATGAAAAGAAAAGAAGAAGAAGGATTAATATCTTCTTTTAAGAAAAAGGTGAAAATTGGAGAAGGTATTACTACTTACGAAATTTTAAGTGCAGTAATTGGTGGGTTTATTATTGGTTTTAAATTAACACACGCCTTCTTTAACTATCAGTTTTTAGTAAATGATCCTCAGGGGTTTATCCTTTCTTGGGAAGGAAATCTACTAGGAGGAATATTAGTTGCAGCTTTATTTGTTTATTCAAAATACAAAGAAAAAGAAAAAACAAAACTTCCTGAACCAAAATGGGTAGAAAAAACAATATTTCCTCATCAATTAGTTGGTAATATGATAATGATTGCAGCTATATCTGGGATAATTGGAGCAAAGATTTTTGCTAATTTAGAGAATTGGGATGACTTTGTAAATGATCCTTTGGGACAGATATTTTCTTTTAGCGGACTAACCTTTTATGGAGGTCTTATTTTAGGAACTCTTTCTGTTGGGTATTACGCAAAAAAGAATAATATAAAACTAGAACATTTAGTTGATGTATTTGCTCCTGTACTTATTTTAGCTTATGGTATAGGAAGAATGGGTTGTCATTTTAGTGGAGATGGTGATTGGGGAATAGTAAATACTGCCGCAAAACCAGATTGGTTGAGCTTCTTGCCAGATTGGATGTGGAGTTACAATTACCCTAATAATGTAATAAACGCTGGGGAACTAATACCTGGATGTGAAGGAAATTTCTGTCATCAGCTTGCAGAGAATGTATATCCTACCCCATTTTATGAAATTATAATGGCCGGATTAATATTTGTGTTTTTGTGGAGTATTCGAAAGAAAATTAAGATAGCTGGTGTATTATTTTGCATCTACCTTATTTTGAATGGAATTGAAAGGTTTCTTATTGAAAAAATAAGAATCAATCATGATATGATAGGAGAACAAACACAAGCAGAAATTATTTCTTTTTCTTTGATACTTATTGGTACAGTAGGAATATACTTCTTGAATAAAAGAAAGGTAACTCATCAACACAAATAAATTAAGGTCTGATTTTAATATTGGTAATTGTAACCTTATTACCGCAATAATTTGGAGGAACTCTATATAAATAATTATCAGTATCAGATTCCCAATGACCATACTCTTCAGATGTAGAACCATAACTCAATTTAGTTGTAACAACTAATAATTTGTTTGTGTATTTATCATCTACAAAAACAGAAACAGATTGCTCATCACCTAAATATTTACTATAATCATCTGTTAACTTCTCCCAACCAATAGTATATAATTTTGGTCTTGTAAATACAATATAAGTATCTAAATCTCCAAATTCTTCCCTAACGTCTGCATACTTAAAAAGATATTTTTTCTCTTCCGAAACAGGAAGTGTTTCTTTGAACGCTATCTCCTTAATAATCTCACCATTTATCGGATCTATAATTTTAGATATTCCGTGCTTCAGACCATCTTTAAAAGTCATTATTTTTAATACAAGTTTTGGTTTGTCCAAATCTTCTTTTATAAAATAATAACGGCTCAAATAATCAATAAAAAAAGCAGTTCCTGTAAAAGTAGATTTTTCTTTATTATATACAATACAATCTGTAATTACTAAACTATCAAAATTTGTAAACGAATCTTCTATAAAATTAGACTTCAATATTGTTGTAGTGTCTATCTGCGCAGTCCCAATCAAAGGCATACATAGTAATAGCAGGAATAGGTTTTTCATTCATCAAATTTAAGAATATTTTTTAGGATTTCTTAAATTTTAAGCAATATAGTCCTACAAATGTAAGTAATCCATTTAATATCAATAATTCAAAACCAAAAGGTATATATAGTGTTAATATATAACAAAATATAGGTGATAATATAGATACAAGAGGAACCCATTTATCATTAACCTCCCATTTAGTAAATAAACCAAAGGCAAACATTCCTAATAAAGGGCCATAAGTATATCCAGCTACTGTAAATAAAGATTTTATTACACTGTCATCATTTATAGCATTAAATAATAAAATCACTCCAAAAAGCACTAAGGACATTAAGAAATGTACATACTTACGCGTTTTTATTTGTTTCTCTGGATCTTGTTTTTCAAACTCTATAATATCAACACAAAAAGAGGTAGTGAGTGATGTAAGTGCTGAATCAGCACTTGAATAAGCTGCAGCAATAATACCTATAAGAAATAGAATACCTACATAAGAAGGCAATCCTGAATTTAATGCAATATTAGGAAACAACATGTCGGGATCTTCAGGAATTACAACACCATATTTATTTGAATAAATATATAACAATGCTCCAACAGAAAGGAATAGTAAATCAACAACAATTAAAATAGAACTAAAAGTAAACATATTTTTTTGAGCATCTTTTAAGTTTCTACAACTTAAATTCTTTTGCATCTGATCTTGATCTAAACCTGTCATTACTATAGCCATAAATACTCCTGAAAAGAATTGTTTGAAGAAGTATTTTTTATCTGTCCAATCTTCAAAAAAGAACATCTTAGAGTAATCTGAATCTCTAATTTCTTGTATTAATGAAAATGCATCTAGATTCATATTCTTCATTAAAGTAAATGCAATTATAAAAACAGTAGATAGCATAAAAGTAGTTTGCAAAGCATCAGTCCAAATAATCGTTTTAATGCCACCTCTATAAGTATAGATCCATATTAATGCAATAGTTATAGCAACAGTTAAAGCAAAAGGAACATTCCAAGAATCAAATACAGCAAATTGTAAAACTGAAGCAATCAGATATAACCGAAATGAGGCTCCTATAGTTCTAGAAAACAAGAATAATACTGAGCCTGTTTTATAACTACTGTATCCAAATCTATCCCGTAAATAAGTGTAAATTGAAGTAAGTTCAAGTCTATAATAAAGAGGTAATAAAATACGTGCAATAATAAAGTATCCTACAAAAAAACCAAATACCATTTGCATATATGAGAATTGACTTGAAGCTACCCATCCAGGTACTGAAATAAATGTAATCCCTGACAATGTTGTACCTATCATACCATAAGCAATAACAAACCAAGGAGAATTCCTATTTCCTAAAAAGAAGGATTCATTACTATCATTCTTCCCAGTTATATAGGAAATAATAAATAAAAGCAAAAAATAGGCAGATATACAAAGTATTATTAAGCTGGGATCCATAGATAAATTTTGTTTTTACAAAACTATCATAAAATTAATGAAAATACCTAAATTTGCGACTATGAATTTCTCGTCTAAACTTGTAGAAAATGCAGTCAATCAACTTTCCTCGCTACCAGGGATAGGAAAAAAATCAGCTTTACGATTAGTACTTCACATGATAAAACAAGAAAAACAAAATATCAATCAGTTCGGTAATTCTTTTATTGATCTGATAAACAACATAAACTACTGCTCAGAGTGTTTTTCTATTTCTGATAATCAAAAATGCGAGATTTGCTCCGATCAGAAAAGAGATAAATCTACCATTTGTGTAGTAGAAGATATCCGTGTGATGATGGCAGTGGAAAGCACCATGCAATTTAAGGGGGTTTATCATGTTTTAGGAGGTCTTATCTCTCCAATGGACGGAATAGGTCCATCTGATATAAAAGTAGAAGAATTAATACAAAAAGTGCAAAAATCGGAAGTAAAGGAGATTATTTTTGCCCTCAGTACTACTATGGAAGGCGATACAACTAACTTTTATTTATTCAGAAGGTTAAAAGACCTAAATATTACTATTTCCTCTATTGCAAGAGGTATTTCAATTGGAGATGAATTAGAATATGCTGATGAAATTACTTTAGGAACCGCCATCAGTAGTAGATTACCATACGAAAACTCCTTATCAAAATAGTTTTTTGATACATTACTTTTACTATTTTTGCCAAAAATTATTAAACTAATGGCAAGAGTAGATCTTATTATTCCTAAAATGGGAGAAAGTGTTTCGGAAGCAACTATTATTTCTTGGTCAAAGAATGTAGGAGATATGATTGAGATGGACGAAACAATCATTGAAATTGCAACCGATAAAGTAGACTCTGAAGTGCCTTCAACACATGAAGGGAAATTAGTAGAAATGTTATTTCAGGCAGATGATGTGGTTAAAGTTGGTGAAACTTTTGCTATTTTAGAAACTGAAGGAGAAAGTAATGACGCTCCTACTCCTGCAAAAATAACTATTCCTGAGCCAGATACTGTTAAAGTTGTTGAAGAAACTGTCATAAAAGCTGTTGAAAGCACTAAAACAATCATCACTAATTCAGCAGATAGGTTTTACTCACCACTTGTGAAAAATATGGCGTCTTCTGAAGGGATTGAGATGAGTGAAATGGAATCTATTCCAGGAAGCGGAAAAGATGGAAGAGTAACAAAATCAGATATGATTTCTTACATTAAAACAAGAGAATCTGCGCCAACTGCAACACAAAAAACTGATCCAATTGCGGTACCTACTCCAAAAGTTGAAGAGCCAAAACATACTCCTATTACAAACACAGGAGATACAGAGATTATTGAAATGGATAGAATGAGAAAACTTATTTCTACTCATATGACTATGTCCAAACAAACTTCCGCACACATCACCTCTTTTGTAGAAGCGGATATGACTAATATCGTAAATTGGAGAAATAAAATAAAAGATGATTTTAAGAAAAGAGAAGGACAAAATATTACCTTCACTCCTATTATCATAGAAGCTATGGCAAAAGCCGTTAAAGATTTCCCTATGATTAATGTTTCTGTAAGCGGTACAGAAATTCATATTCATAAAAACGTAAATATAGGAATGGCTGCTGCTTTACCTGATGGAAATCTAATTGTCCCAGTAATAAAGCAGTGTCATGAGAAAAACCTAGTTGGCATTACAAAATCAGTTAATGACTTAGCTAACAGAGCAAGGTCTGGCAAATTAAAACCAGATGATATTCAAGAAGGAACTATTACTATGACCAATGTTGGTACTTTCGGAAATCTTATGGGTACTCCAATAATTAATCAACCTCAAGTTGCTATCTTAGCTTGTGGGGTTATCAAGAAAAAACCTGTTGTTTTAGAAATAGATCATGGAGATGTAATTGCAATTCGTCACATGATGTACCTTTCTCTTTCATACGACCATAGAGTTGTTGATGGGGCATTAGGAGGCCAATTTGTAAAAAGAGTTGCTGATTACCTAGAAAAATTTGACACTAATACAATCGTCTAATATTTACTGAAATTCCAGAATTTATTAGCACCTTTTATACTTTTAACCCATGAATTTAAAATTAGAAAAACCAATTGTTTTCTTTGATTTAGAGACAACAGGAGTCCAAGTTGCAAAAGACAGAATCGTAGAAATCTCTATTCTGAAAGTTCTCCCTAATGGCAATAAAGAAAGTAAAACATGGCTGGTAAACCCTACTATTCCTATTCCAGAAGAAACCACTGCAATACACGGTATTTCAGATGAAAAAGTAGCAAACGAACCTACTTTTTCACAGCTTGCTACAGAAATATCGGAACTAATACACAATTGTGATTTGGCAGGTTATAACTCTAATAAATTCGACATTCCTCTACTTGCAGAAGAGTTTTTAAGAGTAGATATTGATTTTAACATGGATAATCGAAAGGCAGTAGACATTCAGAATATATTCCATAAAATGGAACAAAGAACCTTAATAGCAGCCTATAAGTTCTATTGCGATAAAGATTTAACAAATGCACATTCAGCTGAAGCAGATACCACAGCTACTTATGAAGTACTTCTTTCTCAGTTAGACAGATATGATGAATTAGAAAATAATGTTAATTTCCTTTCTGAATTTTCTCAAAGAGGAGGTAAATTTGCTGATATGGCAGGTTTTGTAAGGTATAATGAGGATGGAGAAGAAGTACTTAGTTTTGGGAAATACAGAGATGTAACCTTAAAACAAATATGGAACGACAACCCAGGTTATTTTTCTTGGATACAAAATGCTGATTTTCCTTTATACACAAAAAATGTAATGAAAAATTTTGTAGATAAAATTAGATTAGAAAATAAGTTTAATTCCTAATTATGAAAATTATTTGCATAGGTAGAAATTATAAGAATCACGCTAAAGAGTTAGGAAATACTGTCCCTAAAGAACCACTTTTTTTCTTAAAGCCAGATACTGCTATTCAGCCAAAAGGACATCCTTTTTTTATTCCTAACTTTTCAGATAACATTCATTATGAAGTTGAATTAGTGGTAAAAATTGACAAAGCAGGAAAACATATAGAAGAGAAATTTGCACACAAATATTATTCTCAAATAGGATTAGGGATTGATTTTACTGCTCGTGATATACAAGAAGAATGTAAGGCAAAAGGATTACCATGGGAAAAAGCAAAAGGATTTGATGGATCAGCTCAAATTAGTAAGATATTTATAGACAAATCTAATCTAGATTTAAATAATATTTCTTTCAGTTTAGAGAAGAATGGAGAAATTGTACAGAAGGGCAATAGTGCTAATATGATATTTCATTTTGACACAATAATATCTTACCTATCAAAATTCTATTCCTTAAAGGTTGGAGACCTTATTTACACAGGAACTCCTGAAGGAGTAGGTAAGGTTCTTCCAGGAGACACACTTAAGGGTTTTATTGATGATAAAGAGATTTTAAAGGTAGTTGTAAAGTAGTTTCTATCTAGTAAACTTCATTCTATATCCCACTTCGATATCTCCTTTGGAAATATTTTCTAACTTTCTTTTAATCATTCTTTTTCTTAAAGGAGAGATTTTATCAGTAAATAACACTCCTTCAATATGATCGTATTCATGTTGAATAACACGAGCAGTTAGTCCATCAAAAATATCTGTATTCCAATCAAAGTGTTCGTCTTGATATTTTATGGTAATTATTGGTTTTCTTTGAATATCCTCTCTGATATCAGGTATGGATAAACATCCCTCATTAAACATCCATTCATCCCCTTCTTCATCTAGAATTACAGCATTTATAAATGTCTTTTTAATTGCCTTATCTTCCTCACCTTCTTCCATAAAAGGAGTTGTATCAATCAAAAATAATCTAATAGACTTATTTATTTGAGGAGCAGCAAGCCCTACTCCACTGGATTCATACATAGTTTCCCACATATTTTCCAATAAAACATCTAAATCTGGATAATCAAGAGAAATTTCATCACATTTTTTTCGTAAAACTGGAGAACCAAAAGCAATAATTGGTAAAATCATTTACATTAAATTTTCAATTATATTGTCTACAGAAATTCCTTCTGCTTCTGCTTTATAATTCTTAACTAATCTGTGTCTTAGAATCGGTTTCGCTACAGCTTTTACATCTTCAATATCTGGGGAATATTTTCCATTAATTGCAGCATTACATTTAGCAGCTAATAACATAAACTGAGACGCTCTAGGTCCGGCTCCCCACTCAATGTATTGTGTCATATTATTCTCATCTTGACCATTATTAGGTCTAGTTTTTGTAACTAAGTTTACGACATATTCCAATACATTATCTGCAACTGGAATTCTTCTAATTAAATCCTGATATTTAATGATATCTTCTGAATTCATAATAGTATTTAAATTAGTTGAAATACCAGAGGTAGTTTGTTTTACAATCTGTACCTCCTCATCATAATTCGGATAATCTAATAATACATTAAACATAAATCTATCTAATTGTGCTTCAGGCAAAGGATAAGTTCCTTCTTGCTCAATTGGATTTTGTGTAGCAAGTACAAAAAATGGTTTATCTAAATTATATGTTTTTCCAGCATTTGTAACTGATTTTTCTTGCATAGATTCTAGAAGTGCTGATTGTGTTTTTGGTGGAGTTCTATTTATCTCATCTGCCAAAATAATATTTGAGAAAATGGGTCCTTTAATAAATTTAAAATTCCTATTTTCATCTAGTATCTCAGATCCAACTATATCAGAAGGCATCAAGTCTGGAGTAAACTGAATACGATTAAAACTCATACCTAAAGTATCTGAAATTGTTTGTACTAGAAGAGTTTTTGCAAGACCAGGAACACCAACTAATAAACAATGTCCATTACAAAATATTGATATTAACACCTCTTTTACAACCTCATCTTGTCCTACAATAACTTTTGATATTTCACTTCTGAAATTATTGTATTGAACAACAAATTCATCTAGTAATTTTACATCTGTATTATCACTCATAATTATTTTTGCCATTTTTTCAGTACATCACAATTATTATAATCATAATCAAATCGGATGTAAGTTGTTGTTATATTTTTATCAACCCATTTAGAAATTTTCTGTTGTTTTTTTTCATTTAAAGCTGCATCATTTATCAAAGAAAAATCATCAATCAAATTTGCAGAATGCTCTTTTAGTTTTCTAGTAATCTTAATAATTCTATAAGCTTTTTTACCATCATCCATAACAAACTGAGAAATAGAAGAAACATCTCCTTCATTCATTCTGTCTGCAGAATAACGGATATTTAAAGGCAACTCTTCAACCGTAAATAAGGAAGAACCCGTTTGAGGGTTAATAAGCAAACCACCATTATTTTTACTGACATCATCCGAATGAAATCTTGCAGCTTCTTCAAATGTAATTTCTTCAGATTTCATTAGATTTTCAACCTTTTCAAGTTGTGTTTTTGCTTCTAGAAGTGACGCAGAAGACACTTTAGGTTTTAATAAAATATGACGAACATTTACTGTTTCTCCTCTCCTTTCAATAAGCTGAATAATATGATATCCAAATTGAGTTTCTATTACTTCTGAAATTTGATCTCCCTTAAGTGAAAATGCTGCAGATTCAAATTCAGGAACTAACGCTCCTCTACCAACGAATCCTAGCTCACCTCCATTCTTAGCAGATTCTGTGTCATCTGAATAAAGAGTAGCTAGTACTGTAAAATCTTCTCCATTTTTTATCCTATCTCTAAAAGAAATTAATTTCTTTCTTATTCTAGATTTTTCATCTAAAGTGATCTCTGGAATTTTTATAATCTGAGAAATTTCAAGTGTAGTTGGCATTACTGGAATATCAGAAGATTTTTTCATCTCCTGAAAGAATAGTTTCACTTCTTCTGGAGTAATACTCACTGAGCTTGTAATACTACTTTGCATTCTTTGGGTTAAAAGTTGATTGTAAATTATTTCATAGAATTCTATTTTCAATTCAGAGGTACTTTTCTTAAAATATTCTTCTAAAGCTTCTTCTGATCCAAGCTGAGAGATAAAAGAATTCAATCTGCTATCTAACTCCTGATTTACATCATCTTCAGAAACATCTGTACTATCTAGTTTTGCCTGATGAACTAATAATTTCTGATATAAAACATCTTCAATAATTTGGCATCTAACCTCCTCAGAATCAGTATATCCTTGTGATAAATATTGTAAATATTGTGTCTCAATATCTGAAGAAAGTACTACTTCATTTCCAACAACAGCAATGATTTCATCAACAATCTGAGTGTAAGAGGTGAATGAGAAAAAACTTAAAATTGCTGATATAATTATCCTTTTCATTTATAATATTTTAATATGTTCAGAAGATAAAGCTTCATTATAGAGTTTATTTTCAATTTCATTCAAAAACTTCTGTTTATTCTTATTTCTAAGTATCTCTCGGATATTACTAAACACAAAAGGTAACGGACTTTCTTCTCCTTTTATTTGATAGTCTTTTAGAAAAAACAAGAAAATAAAATGATCATCCGTAAAACTATATAATTTATTCTTTTTAGAAAAGATCTTTTTTCTTTCTTTTTCTGAAATTGTAATCTTCTGATCAAAATCAGAAAAATACATCCAAACAGAATCATTCAAAAAACTATTTTCAGCATACATTTCACAAAACTTAGAGAGTTCTTTCATTTCGAAATCATCTTTAGTAATAACCAAATTCTCTATCTTCTTTAAGTTTAGAGTTTCATTATTAACCTTTACAAACCTAGCCTTAACTATATTTTTATGTAAAATAAAATCTTCTTGATGATTTTTATAATATTCTTCAACATCACTTTTGAGAATAGTTGTATCAAATTCATTATTTATTAGCTCAGTCTGATATTTGTTTATTATTAAAAGTTCTTTATATTTCTTTACTTTTAATTGCAACTCTTTATCATTTTCATCAATGTACAACTTAGCTTTATCTAAAATAACCTGGTTCTTGATCCACCTATTAATCTCTTTATATACAAAAGTTGCAGAATCTACTAAGAGAGGTTTGTTTAACAATATCTCCTCTAAAGTTAGATTATTATCTTTATAAGATGCAATGAAAGCACCTTCATCTTCCGAATCACAAGAAAATAAAACAAGCAACAATAAGTATAAAAATGATTTCTTCAATTACTTAATAATAGAATATAAAACTTCTTTATTAAGGGTAATAACATAGTCTTCTCTAAGCACAAGTAACCATTGCTCTTCTAGATAATTTTGATAATCTGATATTACTTTTCCTTTAGATTCACTAAGATCTTTCTCCTCTGATGGAATTACATCTGTTATCTCAACAAAAATAATTGCATCAGATTCTGTTGGAATTTCAGTAGTACCTTTTATCCACTTTACCTGATCTGCAAATTTATTATCTCCTTTTGAGTATTTTGAAGAATTAATTTGTAAATTCATTGGTGAATCCTTATTTATAGATTCCTGCATATCTTTAATAGTCACCATATTTTTACTCTTCTTCCAGAGTAATCTTTTTAATTTAGAAACCACTTTATAGTCTGCACACGTATAGATGTTTGCCTCCACTCTATCTCCCCAAACATAATTCTCTCTGTTTGTTTCAAAATATTTCTGTAAACCAACTGTATCTTCCATAGCTTTAGTCCAAACCATCGTACTTGTTAAATCAAAAAGCAAAATACCATCTCTAAATTCATTTAATAATGTTTTATATTCAGGATATTTCTCTTCTAATTTACTTTCTTCATATTCTAAGCAGGTAAAATCTACGAATCTTTGATACATCATCTCAAAATCTAAACCTGATTCTTGATAGTCTAGAATAAAGTTTTTGAAATCCTCTTGAGTATACACAATATCATCTAAGGAAAACAACTCTCTATTATCATTTTCATATCTCTTGATATCTTCATTAGTTAATGAAGCTGCAAACAATTTATCTAAGTCTATGGACTCTTTCACAATATTCTTTCTGTATTTATTATACTTATGTTCATTGAAATTGTAGTCCAACTTAAGTCTCTTTAAAAGAGCTAATTCACTCAATAGATTTCTAGATCCTTTGTCAATCTTTCGTTTTATATCTTCTTTATGGTCATCTAAAGAACCTATAACCTTTTTATCATTTAGAATTACAATATGCCACCCATATTCTGTTTTAAATGGTTGTGTAAAATCACCTACATTTGATAATGAGAAAGAAGCTTCTTCAAATTCCTTAGCCATTTTATTAAGACCAAACCAAGGTAATTCCCCTCCTTTTACTGCTGTTGATCTATCTTCAGAATACCTGTCTGCTAAAACAGCGAAATCCTCCCCAGAGGATAATTTATTGTACACCTCAACTGCTTTTGACTTTACTAAATTTGATGACTTTTCATCTACTCCACCTTTTGGAAACTTGAACATAATATGAGAAACTTTAACCTCACCAACTGACGGTCTTTTATCATTTACTTTCACCAAATGATATCCATATTGTGTTTTTACAATATCTGACACCTCTCCAACTGTAGTAGTGTAAACAGCTGTTTCAAAATTATAAACCATATCAAAAGCAGTGAAATAACCCAAATTGCCATTATTAAAATTTTCTTCTGAATACTCTGAAACAGCTTGTTCAAATGTAATTTCCTTACTTTCAATTCTGCTTTTTACTTTTTTAGCTATATTATATTTTAACAATGTATCTGATGGAGTAGAGTTCTCATCTAATTTGAATAAAATGTGTGATGCACTTACATCATATCTCATTCTTTCATAAGCTTCATCAATAAGATCTTCTTTAAACTCTTTTGCTTGTAAATAAGGTTTTGCTAGCTGTTTTCTATACATTTCTAGTTCTGAAACAAAAGATTCTTCCCTATCTAAACCCATCTCCTTTGCTTGTAAAACTTTTAATTTGTAATTAATAAACAATTCTACATATTCATCTAGATATTCCTTTGTTATTTCTCTATTATGATTATTTTTCATCAGAGTATTCTTAAACTCCTGAACTGTTATTGAATTTCCAGAAATATTGATAATTTCTTGTGCATCTGTTATCTTAATTGAAATTAAGAATATTATTAATAAAGTGATTTTTTTAATCATTTGTTATATTTTAATTTTTGTGTTCAATGAACGATTTAGTTATTTATTACTTTGTTTTACCTTCTGCTATAATTTGGAGATTCCCTTGTAATAGTTACATTATGAGGGTGGCTCTCTGTTATACCTGAAGAGGTGATTTTTACAAATCTGGCAGCAAGCAACTCTTCTATATTATTTGCTCCACAATAGCCCATCCCAGATTTTAATCCTCCTATAATTTGATGAGTAACTTCTGATAATATACCTTTATATGCAACTCTTCCGACAATTCCTTCGGGAACTAGTTTTTTAGAATCTGATTCCTCCGATTGGAAATATCTATCCTTTGAACCTCTTTGCATTGCCTCAATAGATCCCATTCCTCTGTAAGTTTTAAACTTTCTTCCTTCAAATATAATTGTCTCCCCAGGAGCTTCTTCAACACCTGCAAGTACAGAACCTAACATCACACAACTTGCTCCTGCAACCAGTGCTTTTACAACATCTCCTGAATAACGGATTCCTCCATCTGCTATTAATGGAATATTATCCTTACTACAAACCGAGAAAACATCCATTACAGCAGTAAGTTGTGGCACTCCAATTCCAGCAACAATTCTTGTAGTACAAATAGAACCAGGACCAATACCAACCTTTACTGCATCTGCACCTGCATCAATTAACATTTTCGCAGCGTCTGCAGTAGCAATATTCCCAACAATTATATCAATATTTTTATATTCTTCTTTTACTTTTTTAAGAATATCAATCACTCCTTTAGAATGTCCATGAGCAGTATCAATTATTATAGCGTCTACTGAAGATTCTGCAAGAGCCTCTACTCTTTCCATAACATCTCCTGTTACACCAACAGCTGCAGCTACCCTTAACCTTCCAAACTTATCTTTACATGCGTTAGGACGCATTCTATTTTTGATAATATCTTTAAAAGTGATTAAACCAACTAATTTATTATCTGAGTTTATTACTGGTAATTTTTCAATTTTATTCTCCTGAAGTATTCTTTCAGCATTTTCCAAATCGGTAAGTTCGGTAGTAACAATATCATCAGAAGTCATGATATCCAAAACGCTCTGACCCATATCTTTCTCAAATCTCAAATCTCTGTTAGTAACAATTCCTACTAATTTATTTTCAGAATCTACAACCGGAATACCTCCAATTTTATTTTCCTTCATTATTTGTAAAGCATCCCCAACTATCGCAGATTTATTTAAAGTTATCGGATCTAATATCATTCCACTTTCCGATCTTTTTACTTTTCTAACTTCTAGTGATTGAGATTCAATACTCATGTTTTTATGAAGCACACCAATTCCTCCTTCCTGTGCTATAGCGATAGCCATTGATGATTCGGTTACTGTATCCATAGCAGCAGAAACTAAAGGAACATTTAATTCTATATTTCTTGAAAAACGACTCTTAGTTTTTACTAAATGAGGAAGCACTTCTGAATATTGAGGAACAATTAAAACATCATCAAATGTTAATCCTTCTCCTATAATTTTATTATCTACTTCCATAAACTCTTTTGTTAAAATTGTCTGCAAAAGTACTAATTTTATCCTTATTATCGCTAAAAAATTCCCAAAAAGAGACTTAAGAAATTAAGATTGTAATTTTATCGGAGTAATCTAAATACACTAGTTTTTTCCGTAAACTCTCCTACTCCATTTATGTATTCTACATGGTAAACATAATTACCTATTTGAGCATCTTTTCCTTTACATTTACCATCCCAACCTTTTGTAGGGTTATTTGTAGTAAAAATCTTTTCTCCACCCCTACTATAAATCGTAAAAGAATATCCTTCTTCCGAAACAAATGCGGTTACAGGTCTAAATAGTTCATTATGTTCATCATCATTAGGGGTAAATATATTTGGAACAAATAGTTTTGGAGTTTGAGAGACGCAAGCTATATTCGATAAACTTCTTTCCGTAAAACCAAAATCATTTCCATTTCCTTCAACAGCTTCAATATAATAACAGAACCTGCCATTTCCATCCACAAATTTAGTGACTAAATCTACATAAATTAAAGAGTCTCCAGGATAAAAGGTATGTAAAGGAATTAATATATATGGATCTCTATTTACGGAACGATATATGTTGTACTGAGATACACCTCCTAACCAATCAATATAATTATTAAACCAAATTGTATTCGTGTACTGTTCTTCGAATAAAATATTTCCATAATCTGTATTTATTTCTACTTCACACAAAATAGTCTGAGAAACAGAGGTGTCAATTGCCAAAAGAGGAGCGATAGGAGTAGAAACTCTTCTTCCGCAGGTATCTACAGGAAATACATGATATTGATAAAAATGATCTTTTGTTTCTACACCTATGTCATGATAATAAATCATGTCTCCACTATTAGGAAAAGGAATAGAAGCTATATTAAGAAAATTATTTGTTTCTCTTTCAGATCTATCAATTTCATATTTAGTAATAATGGCAGTATTATCAATATAACATGAGATATCAACCGCTCCATCTTCATGATCTACAGTAGTAGTAGTAATATAATTGAAATCTGGTTTTTTAGGTAAATCTGCATAAAAGATAATTAAATCGGACGTTGCTACATAAGTAGAATCTGAATTATATGCCAAAATATAAATATTATAAGTGCATGAGTGAATAATATCAAGTACAAAATCTGTAACATCACCTTCTAATCTTATCGTTTGGCTAGGGTCAATTCCACACGTAGATTCATTAACAACTATTTCATAATGGTCTGTACCTCCACTCCAATTTATATAGTCGTTCCAGTCCAAACTTATAGTATTATCGCATGCATGTAAATCTGATTCTAAGTTCATAGAATTATGTTCTATGCTAGTTTGCGATGCATTTCCACAACTATCTAAAGCTCTAACCTGAAACAACTCATATTGATTTGTAGCATTAGAGTTTAAATCATTATAAGTAGTAGTATTGACTCCAAATACAGAATCAATAGTTACCCAAACTCCAAACTCATCTTGTTTGTAAATAGCATAGAAGTCTGTTCCTGGAGAAGATGTCCAAGAAATTACTGCCTTACCATTGACATCTACCGAAACATCAGTAATTATTGGTGTGACAGGAGTAATTGTATCTAGCAAATTAGTTACTCCAATATTTGATTTTGAGGAACATCCACTAGCATCATCAATTGTCACATAAAACTCTGGATAATAATTACAAAACTCCAAATCATGTGTGTAATTCTGACTTGGAGCAGTTAATATATTAGTAAAATTAGTATTCGGATTTTTTAAAAACAATTCATAATCCGTAGAAGAAGTATATAATAAAGGATCATGAATTGCATTCCAATCCAAATAAGCTTTAATTCCCTGGTTTATTGGAACTACATCTATAAAGATACTAGATAAAGTATCCGAATTTAAATCTCCTGCTGTAACCCCACATCCTTCTTCTGTAGAAAGATAATAATATTGTGCAGCATCATTTCCTCCAGCAGAAGAATGTGTAAATGTTGTTACTGGATGAAAAACACTATCAATCAAAGTAAAAGGACCGTTAGGATTATTAGAATGCCATACCATATACGGTTCTAAAGTTGGAGGAGCCCCATTTGCATATTTCCACGTAAGCATTACATCTCCATTTTGTAAAACTTCAGTACATCTTAAATCTGGGATAGGTGGTACAACAGTAATCTTGATTGTTGCAATAGAAATTCCATTAGCAGGGCAAAAATCATCTTCAGCTTTAATTAGGAATGTAAATATATTGGATGTGGTGTTACAACCAACATCTGCTGTCATGTGAGAGCAATCTGTTTGCCACTCAAATACTCCTGACACAAGACCAGGTGCAGAAAAGGGTGGAGTAACTCCAGCACCATTATTAAAAGTAGCGCAAGGGGGATTCGCACAGTTGTTTATAGTCACATAATCGGAAGCAAACTGACCACCATCAGCATCTAAAGTAATTTGTTGCAACTGACCACCGGCATAAGTATCCAAATCTTCTGCTTCAATATTAAACTGTACTAACTGTCCAGCATAAACGGTCGTTTCATAAGTAGGTAGTCCTGTTGCAGGATCAGTAAATGCTTCTGTAATTGTTGGAGGGTCATTAAACCCATCTTGTGGTTGAGTATATAATCCACAATCAATTAAAAGAACTTGGACCTCTCTGTATATTTCTGCTACTAACTGACCACATTTAAAAGCTTCTACCTTAATACAAGTTACAAATACACCAGGAGTATTAGAATTATAAGTGATCTCTCCAGTTGAAGATTCCAAGGTTGGAGCACCTGGAATGGGAGAATTTACTGTATAAGGAGGATCAAAAGCAAGAGCGGTAGCATTTGGATTAGCAGGATCATAAGCGAACGCATCTCCAAGTGGTTCTCCCCAAGAATATACAATCTCATCTAACTCGTCATCAAAAGCGTTGTGTGAATACGAAAATTCATATCCTGTACATATAATTGTTTTCGCTTGCTCTTCAAACTTAGGAGAAGAATCATAACAAGGATCCGCAGGAAGAGCATTTCCAGTTACTGGATCCGTATACGGATACATTACAGCTCTTAAAGTCCAACTCTCATCATTCATTCCATTAGTAATATTACTACTTCTACAACAACTACCCCAAGTAAAATGCCATCCTTCCGCAGGAGGAGTTCCTCCTAATATCATTGGGTCAGATCTCCATATATATTCCTCTACACCACCAAGTTGACCACTAGCACAATCAACACAAGTATTACCCGAAGCAATTGACCCAGTTGGAGAAATATCTGTAGTGGAAATGAAATTTAACAATATTGGAGTTGTAGTTCCAAGTGAGGGGTAATTATGATGTGTTAGTGTTTGGGATGTTTGAGAAAAAGTAATTCCATCGCAATCTCTATATACTTTCATTTGAAAAATATATTTACCAACATCAGGACCTCCTTTAATGCACTGCCACGTAATTTCACCTCCCATAAAATGTGATGAGTAGGAAAATAAACTACTGAAAATTAAAATTAAGGATACAGCTATTTTCTTCATAGATTACAGATTATTTTATTTAAAAATATATACGAGAATATAAAGAAAAAGATTCTTTAATTATATATTCAAAATATTTTTGTTTTATATTATTTATCAATCTGGATTTTTTGAGTATATCTTCTATCAGAAGATATAATCTCTAATAAATACAGTCCATTATTTAAAGAAGAAACATCAATAGATTCTGCATATCTCGAATACAAAACTTCTTTTCCTAATAAATCAATAATACTTAAATAATCATATTTTCCTTTAACATATAATTTATCTTTAGCAGGAGAAGGGTATACAGAAATAGAAGTCATCTCTTGATTATCAATGCCAGTCCAAACCTCATTACCTGTAGTAAAATTATCAAAATCTTCAGGGCCAGAAACAGTCCCTTGTAATATAATTTGTGGAGGTGTTGCTCCATCAGTAACAGTATAGCTCTCATTACCTCCATTAACATTTTGTAATGTATAGCATTCGTTAAACTCTAATGGAAAAGAATTAGTAGCACCAGCAACACCACCCCAACCAGAAGCAATTATCTGATTATTACTTACTTTCTTAAGATACCAAGCATTTGTATTAGTTGATCCCGAAACAGTAATAGATAAATCACCATCCCAATACGCATTATTAAAACCAAGATCTACAACAAAAGAAATTAGCTGATTATTTAATGGATCAGAATCAACAGTTGCATTTGGCATACTAACATCAATAGTAATTACATCACCATTTACTAAATCTGTTATTGGATTAAGCACAACGTCTTTCATATCTAAACTAGTTAGATTAAGTGGTTCATATTGATTTGTATTATTATCCCAATACTCATCAAACAGCATTGATGGTAAAGGAGATCCATTAACAGACACATCAATTGTTACTTCCGTAAGATTATTAAGTCCATAGTTTTGTATAGTTATTACTGGCTCTATAGAAGAACAACCAGATGATGCCGAACTGTTCATAAAACTTCTAGCGTCATCATTAAAAGAAGGTGGAGGTAAGCAAGCATTTACTAATGAATAAAGAGATTGAGCTTGACCAATCGATTGTAAGGTCCTGTCAGGACAAACTTGATAAACAGTAGGCCAACCACTAATAGCCCAAGTACTTGCAATAGAAGCAGGGTTACCAAAACCACTATTTGCATCTGTACAGATTATAGGATATGGAGTTCCTGTTATCCAATCACCTTGAGTTCCACATCCTGTTCCTCCAAGACATGTTTCTGAGTTTTCATCCCCCTCTATAAAGAAAACCATTACATCATTAGTTGTACTAGCATTTACACCAGGATGCCCAAGAGGTCCGTGATTTTCATATACATCTTTTAATGCATGAGAGGTGTGATATGACCAACAAGGACCACACCATACTGCAGAGAAATCTATAAAAACAGTGTATCCTAAGTCAGTATAATCTTCATAAAGCTTATGAGTTACTGAATTGAGATCAGTCAGTTCGAAATTAGGAGCAATTGTTCCATTAGGAAGTTGAGCAAATAAGCTTTGAAATGAAAATAATGTAATTAATGTAATTAGTAAATGTTTATTCATAATTGATAGATTTTTAATTTAGCTACAAATATAGTAATTTATATGATTATATAAAATTAAACACACTAAAGATTTGATATATCTTATAAGTTCAAAAGAATTTTAGAATTCTATTTTACTAATTCTTTCTTTTTCTATCTCAAAATCAGAAATAATTTCATCTATAATTGCTTTCACCGGTTTTATCTCATTTATCATAGAAGACACCTGTCCTATCTCTAGCTCACCTTCTTTTAAATCTCCTTCAAACATACCTTTCTTAGATCTTCCTCTTCCCAACAGTTCTCTTAATTCCTCTATGGAGTCTCCCCTATTTTCAGCTTCTAAAACCTTCTGGTAGAAATTATTATTTAATAATCTAACTGCAGTTAGTTTCTTTAAAGAAAGCATAGTATCTCCTTCCTTCGATTCTACCACAGCATCTTTAAAATTAGTATGAGCAGAACATTCTTGAGAAGCTACAAACCTACTTCCAATCTGTACGCCTTCTGCACCCAAACTAAAGGCTGCTAACATTGATTTTCCACTTCCTATTCCTCCTGCAGCAATTACTGGAATATTTATGTTTTCAGATACATTTGGTATGAGACACATGCTAGTTATTTCTTCCTTTCCATTGTGTCCTCCAGCTTCAAATCCTTCACAGACAATAGCATCAACACCAGCCTCTTTCGATTTTTTTGCAAATTTTAAATTAGAAACTACATGAACGACTTTTATTCCATTTTGTTTGAGAATTGAAGTGTATTTTTCAGGACTCCCTGCGGAAGTAAAAACAATTTTAACTTCTAGGTCGATAATTATTTGAATATATTGGTCTAAATCAGGATACAACAAAGGAAGATTTACCCCAAAAGGATTTTCTGTTGCTTTTTGACATTTTAAAATATGATCTCTTAAAACCTCAGGATACATGGATGCAGCACCAATTAAACCCAATCCTCCAGAATTACTTACAGAAGATGCAAGTTCCCATCCGCTACACCAAATCATACCTCCTTGAATTATCGGATATTTTATTCCAAAAAGCTGTGTTATTCTATTCATATTAATTCTATATTTGTGCTTAAAATTTACTCAGCCAAAATAAAACTAATTATGAAAAAAGATACAGAAATTTTCAATTTGATTGAAAAAGAAGACTATAGACAAAGAAACGGAATTGAATTAATTGCTTCTGAGAATTTTGTAAGTGATGAAGTTATGCAAGCAATGGGTAGTTGTTTGACAAATAAATATGCTGAAGGATATCCTAGAAAAAGATATTACGGTGGATGTGAAGTTGTGGATCAAATAGAACAATTAGCTATCGATAGAGCGAAAGAACTTTTTGGTGTAGAATATGTAAATGTTCAACCTCATTCTGGTTCTCAAGCAAATTCATCTGTGATGTTGGCTTGCTTAAATGCAGGAGATAAAATTTTAGGATTTAATCTTTCTCACGGAGGACATTTAACACATGGCTCTCCTGTAAATTTTTCAGGTAAATTATACAAAACTTCATTTTACAATGTAGAGGAAGAAACAGGAAAAGTAAATTACGACAAAATAGAAGAAACTGCAATTTCAGAACAACCAAAAATGATTATTTGTGGAGCTTCTGCTTATTCACAAGATTGGGATTACAAAAAATTTCGTGAAATTGCTGATAAAGTTGAAGCTCTTTTAATGGCAGATATTTCTCATCCTGCAGGTTTAATTGCCGCAAAATTATTAAACGACCCTGCTCCATATTGTCATATATTAACTACTACTACACATAAAACTTTAAGAGGACCTAGAGGTGGAATGATAATGATGGGGAAAGATTTTGAAAATCCGTGGGGGTTAAAAACTCCAAAAGGAAAAATAAGAATGATGTCTGCAATATTAAATTCTGGAGTATTCCCTGGAAGCCAAGGAGGACCTTTAGAACATGTAATTGCTGCTAAAGCAATTGCTTTTAAAGAATCACTATCTCCAGATTTTGTTGAATACGGAAAACAAGTTATTGCAAACTCTAAGAAAATGGCAAAATGTTTTGTAGAAAAAGGATATAAAGTAATCTCTGGTGGTACTGAAAATCACTGTATGTTAATTGACTTAAGAAGCAAAAATATTACCGGAAAACAAGCTGAGAACTCACTTGTTTTAGCTGATATTACAGTAAATAAAAATATGGTTCCCTTCGATACTCAATCACCATTTATAACCTCAGGAATGAGAGTTGGAACTCCTGCAATTACCACTAGAGGAATTAAAGAAGATAAAATAACATATATTGTTGACTTAATTGATGAAGTAATCATGAATTTTGAAGATGAAGATGTGATAAATTCAGTAAAGAAGAAAGTAAATAATTTGATGCAAGATTTGCCGATTTTTAAAAGTTAATATTATTTTCTAATGGTAAATATTGATACAGAAAAAGAAGATAAAGAGATATTAAACAAATATCGAAATCTGCTAAGAGCTTGTTCGGATAAAACAAATAAAAAAGATAAAAAAGATATACGAGCAGCTTTTAACCTAGCAGTTAATGCTCATAAAGATATTCGAAGGAAATCTGGAGAACCATATATTTACCATCCTATTGCTGTAGCACATATTGCTGCTAAAGAAATTGGGCTTGGATCTACTTCTATTGTTTGCGCTTTACTACATGATGTTGTTGAAGATACAGATTATGAAATTGAAGACATACAAAGGTTGTTTGGACCTAAAGTAGCAATAATTATTGAAGGATTGACTAAAATATCTGAAGTATTTAATCAAGATGTTTCTTTACAAGCTGAAAACTTTAGAAAAATGTTACTTACACTTTCTGATGATGTAAGAGTTATCCTAATAAAACTTGCAGACAGATTGCATAACATGAGAACCTTAGACTCAATGCCGGTTGACAAAAAGAAGAAAATCTCTTCTGAAACACTCTATTTATACGCTCCTCTTGCTCATAGGTTAGGTTTGTATCCGATTAAGACTGAATTAGAAGATCTAGGACTCAAATACACAAAACTTGAAGAGTACAAGGAAATCTCTCAGAAATTAATAGACACAAAAGAAGACAGAACAAAATATATACGAAAATTTATCAGGCCTATAAAATCTGTTTTAAAAGAAAAAGAATTTAGTTTTGAAATAAAAGGAAGGCCAAAATCAATTTATTCCATCAGGAAAAAGATGACTAAACAAAACGTTGGTTTTGATAATGTATTCGATAAATTTGCTGTTCGAATAATTATTGACACTCCAATAGAAAGAGAAAAGTCTGATTGTTGGAGAATTTATTCTTTTGTTACTGATTTTTACAAACCAAATCCTGATAGATTAAGAGATTGGATATCTACTTCAAAATCCAATGGTTACGAATCTTTACACACTACCGTTATGGGCCCTGAAGGAAAATGGGTGGAAGTGCAAATCAGAACTAGTAGAATGGATGATATTGCCGAGAAAGGATATGCAGCACATTGGAAATATAAAAATAAAAATACAAAAGAATCTTCTTTAGATGATTGGATAACTAAAATAAGAGAGTTATTAGAAAATCCGGAAACGAATGCTATAGATTTCATTGATGATTTTAAATTAAATCTTTTTTCAAGCGAGATATTTATTTTTACTCCTGAAGGAGATTTAAAAAAACTACCGAAAAATGCAACTGCACTTGATTTTGCATTTGAAATTCATTCAGAAGTAGGATCTCATTGTTTGGGAGCTAAAGTAAATGGGAAACTTGTACCTTTAAGTCATATATTGTCAAGTGGAGATCAAGTAGAGATAATAACATCAAACAAACAAAAACCAAAAAAAGATTGGATAAAATTTGTTGTTACATCTAGGGCAAAATCAAAAATTAAATCATCCTTAAAAGAAGAAAAAAAAGAAATTGCTAAAAATGGAAAAGAAATTGCTGAAAGAAAACTAAGATATCTAAAAGTGAAACTTGACCAAAAAACTGAAACCGAACTAATTAAATTCTTTAATCTTCATACCTCTTTAGATTTATATTTTAGATTTGGAAGTAACTCTATCCTAAATTCACAAATAAAAGAGTTTGTCAAAGCAAAAAATTCAGGATGGTACGAAACAATAAAACGAAAAATATATAAAGGATCTCGGGTAATAGTAAAAGGAAATACTAATACTAAAATTATTGTTTTTGGTGAAGATCAAGAAGTGTTACCCTATAAGCTAGCTAATTGCTGTAATCCTATTCCTGGAGATAGAATTTTCGGATTCACAACTGTAGAAGACGGAATAAAAATTCATAAAGATGATTGTCCTAACTCTATACAACTCCGATCAAACTACTCATACAGGATTTTAGAATCTAGTTGGGTAGATAGAGAAAAGATTGACTTTATTGCAACAATTCATGTAAAAGGAATTGACCGATTAGGACTGATTAATAATGTTACTAAAATTATTTCATCACAGATGAATGTGAATATGAGAGCTATCAATATAAATAGTGATGATGGAGTTTTTGAAGGAGAAATAACCTTATTTGTACACAATGTTACTGTATTAAATACTCTTACAGAAAAATTAAAAAATGTAGATGGTGTAACCAAAATAAAAAGAATTTATAAACACACTTAACTTTTTACTAAGATCCTTATTATTTTTATTACTGAACTAAGTATTTTTTATATTTTTACACTCTGTTAAATTTTAAATGTCAGAAAAAGATATACACAATAAAGTAACCGAAATTTTCACTAATTATTTAGAGGGAAATAAGCAAAGAAAAACTCCTGAGAGATATGCTATTTTATCAGAAATTTATGATAATAGTGGTCATTTTGATATCGAATCTATGTATATACTGATGAAAAATAAAAACTATAGAGTTAGCCGAGCTACCTTATACAATACAATCGAACTTTTATTAGATTGCAAACTTATACGAAAACATCAATTCGGAAAAACTCAAGCTCAATACGAAAGAAGTTTTTTAAGTAAACAACACGATCATGTCATTTGCACTTCTTGTGATGAGGTGATAGAATTTTGTGATCCGAGAATTCAAAATATTAAAAATAGTATCCTAGAAAATATGCATTTCAAAATTGAAAGACATTCCTTAAATTTTTATGGAACTTGTAATAATTGTCAAAATAAAGAAAAATAATATATGAAAGCAGATGTTCTTTTAGGTCTACAATGGGGAGATGAAGGGAAAGGTAAAATTGTAGATGTATTAACCTCAAAATATGATATTATCGCTAGATTTCAGGGAGGTCCAAATGCAGGCCATACTTTGGAATTTGATGGAATAAAACATGTATTGCACACTATACCTTCAGGAATATTTCATAAAGGATCAATGAATATTATAGGAAATGGAGTTGTAATTGACCCTATTATTTTTGAAAATGAGATCAATGAAATTGATAAACTGGATGTGGAAATGTCAGATCTTTTAATATCTAAAAAAGCTCATCTAATTTTACCTACTCATAAACTTTTAGATGCTGCTTCTGAAAAAGCTAAAGGAAAGAATAAAATTGGTTCTACTCTAAAAGGAATTGGTCCTACTTATATGGACAAAACAGGTCGTAATGGACTTAGAGTTGGTGATATTTCTGATAAGAATTTTACTGAAAAATATGAAAAACTAAAAAATAAACATATTCAGATTCTGAATTTCTATGATTTCGACTATAAATTAAAAGAGTTAGAAGAAAAATGGTTTGATAGTTTAGAGACTCTAAAAAGATTTCCTCATATTGAATCAGAACATTTTATTCATAAAGCAATTAAAGATGGAAAAAAGATACTTGCAGAAGGGGCTCAAGGAACTCTTTTAGATATTGATTTTGGTTCTTATCCTTTTGTTACTTCATCAAACACAATTACTGCAGGAGCTTGTACAGGATTAGGCATTGCTCCTAATAAAATTGGAGAGGTAATTGGTATTTTTAAAGCATATTGCACAAGAGTTGGTAGTGGACCTTTCCCTTCAGAACTTTTTGATGAGATTGGAGCTAGATTGGCTAAAATTGGAAACGAATTTGGATCTACTACCGGTAGAGCAAGAAGATGTGGGTGGATTGATTTACCAGCACTTAAATATGCTATAAACATAAATGGAGTAACACAACTTAATATGATGAAGGCAGATGTTCTTTCAGGTTTAGAAACAATTAATGTTTGTACTCACTATATGTTAGATGGCAATAAAATTGATTACCTTCCGTTTGAGGATAACGAAAATTTAACTCCTGTATATACAGAACTAAAAGGATGGGATAAAGATTTGATGCACATCTCTAGTTTAGATGAAGCTCCTCAAGAAGTACATGACTACATTGCATATCTTGAGAAAGAGTTAGAGACTCCAATTAGTATTGTATCGGTTGGTCCCGACAGAAAACAAACATTCTTTAGATAAAATTGAAATACATAGTTTATATATTAGTACTTCTTGCTAGTATTAACAGTAATGCTCAATCTTCTGAAAAAATAGAATTATTAAATTCTGACAAACTTGTTAATGGCCCAAAAAATTCTGATTATTGGATTTGCTCAGGGAATGTTTCTTTTAAACATAATAATACAATAATGAAATGCGATTCTTCTCATCATTACATGAAGAGAAATAAGATGATTGCATTTGGCAATATTCGTATAAAAAAAGGAGACTCTTTATCTATGAGCGGGGAAAAACTAATCTATGAAGGAAATAATAATATTGCTTATTTGAGTGGTGGAGTTTATCTGCAAGATAAACACACTAAACTGTCTACTCAGGAAATTACTTTTAACTTAAAAGAAGATATTGCATATTATATAACAAAAGGTGAAATTAAAGATGGTGAATTAACTTTAACTTCAGAAAAAGGAACTTATAACACCAAATCTCACTTGTTTTATTTTAAAAAAAATGTAGAAGTAATCTCCACAAATTACACAGTAGAAACTGACACTTTAAATTATAATTCTAAAAGTAAAACTACTTTCTTTTTAGGTCCTTCATATATTTATTCAAACAACAACACTATCTATTGTGAAAATGGATGGTACAATACTATTACAAATTTATCTCAGTTCCGAGAGAATGCCTATATCACAAACGGAGAAAATCTGGTAAAAGGTGATAGTTTATTTTACAATAGAAATTTAGGTTATGGAAAAGCAATTAATAATATTTCCCTGATAGATACCATAAACAATATTATTGTAAATGGTGATTTGTCAGAATATTTTGAAAATGAAGATAAAATTGAGGTCACAAAAAACGCATTATTAAATATCATTTTTGATGAAGATACACTCTTTATGACTGCAAATAGATTTGTTAGTTATTCCTCAGAAAAAGATTATCTTCTTGCTTACGATAATGTAAAGATATTTAAAAAAGATTTCCAAGGGAAATGTGACTCTTTGTATTATAGTATTTCTGATTCGGTTGTAAACTTGTATATATCTCCTATTCTATGGGTTGATGATATGCAAATTACTTCTGATAGTATAAATATTTTGATGAAAAATCAGAAGATAGACAAGATGTTTTTTTATCCTAACCCACTTATTGCCTCTGAGGCAGATTCCTTATTTTATAATCAAATAATGGGAAAATACATGACAGCATTTTTTAGTGAAAATAAACTCCGAAAAATTGATGTAAAAGGAAACGGACAATCGCTATTTCTAATTGAAGATGATAACAAAGATAATATCGGACTTAACAAAGCTATTTGTAGTAACATCAGTATAAATATGAAGGAAAGTAAACTTTCGGATATTACTTATAAAGTTATGCCAACCTCTACAACAAAACCTATACAAGATATAATAGAATCAGATAAGTTTTTAGAAAAATTTATTTGGAGAATGGATGAAAAACCACTTAGCAAGGAAGATATTATGGAATAATAATAAAAGAAGTTCTTCTATTTTGTCGTCTACCCTGATCTGTCTTATTTGTTGAAATTGGTTTACTTTCACCATATCCTTTATAGCTTAGTCTTTCTGATGAAACACCTCTATCTACTAAATAACCGTATACTTTAGCAGCTCTATTGTCAGATAAGATCAAATTATGTTTATCATCACTAATATTATCGGTATGCCCTTCAATATGAATTTTTATTTTGGGGTTCTTTTTTAAATAGTTTATTAGAGTATTTAATTCAATAAAAGAAGTCTCTACTAATTCATAGGAATCTGTTTCAAAAAGTACATTTTTTAGTATTATTTCATTTCCATTATTTTGTGTAATAATTTCTAATTCCAATTCTGATATTTTAGTAGATCTTTTATCTTCAGGAAGTTGAAAAGTAAAGATATCTTCTTTTCCGTATCCACTTTTATCAGAAACAAAATATGCTGTTTTTCCATCATTTGAAACAACTAAAGAATTTTCTGTATTATGAGAATTTATAGGATATCCTAAATTTTCTGGGATACCCCAGAAAGTATCTGAATGTAATCTTCTACTAACAAACAAATCAAAATCTCCCATTCCTGTATGTCCTTCTGATGCAAAATAAAATGTTAAATTATCTGGGTGAAAAAAAGGAGACATTTCATCTTCTTTTGTGTTGATAGTTAATCCTAAATTTTCTGGAGATGAAAAACCAAATCTTGTAATTTCTGATCTCCAAATATCATCTCCACCATAACCTCCTCTCCTATCACTTACAAAATATACATATCTTAAATCCGGTGAGAAACAAGCCTGACTCTCCCAATCTCTACTATTTATATTACTTACATTCTCTGATTTACTCCATTTTCCATTTTCTTGTTTTACACATAAATACAAATCGCATCTTCCCTTACCATCTTCTCTATTGCATGCAGTGTAAATTAAAAACGAACCGTCCGCAGATACCGTAACTGAACCTTCATTCTGTATGGTGTTTATTTCCATTGGTAAAGATTCTATCCAATCTCCATTGATCTTTTCTGATTTATAAAAATCTTCCTGAAACATTCCCTCCTCAAACTCTAATAATCTGGTAAAAATAAACTCATTTCCATCAGCTGAAATAAAAGGTAAATATTCTGCGTTTTCTGTATTAATATTTTTACCCATGTTTTTAAAATCAAACTTTACAGGGTTTTCCATTGCATCAATTGCAAATCTGCAATTATTTATGTAATGTGAATATTTATTTTCTTCTTCACTCAGATTTGCAGAAATATTAAAGTATTTTAATGCTTCTAAGTAAACTCCTTCTTTATAAAATACTTCTGCTAGCTGAAAAACAGGAAAAGAACTTTTCTGTGAATTAATGTTATAGTACTTAAAAAATTCTTCTACTCCTTTTTCATAATTCTGCTCTTTCAAAAAGATATTAGAAAGTAACAAATGAGGTTTCTTCCAATCTTTATTTTTTTTCAATAACTTATAACTTTCTTGCTTAGCAAGTTCTAATTCATTTTGTTTAATTAACTCCACAATATTATTGTACTTCTTCTGATCTCTCTGTGATTGAGAAAACATTACAAGAGGAACAAGGAATAATATGAAAGAAATTTTTCTCATTTAAGGAATTTGTAAATATTTATGTGTTTGTAAGGAGATTTGCCATTCTGGATTTTGCATTACATAATCAATTATTAAAGGAATCATCTTTTCTTTATTACTCCATTCTGGCTGCAAATAGAGTTTGCATTTTTCAGAAACTCCATCCCTCTGTTGTTCTGCCCATTTGAAATCTGATTTATTTTGCACTATTATTTTTAACTCATCTGCAATTGGGTTTATTGTATTAAGTGGTTTCTGAAACTTTTTTGGAGATAAGCATATCCAATCCCACTCTCCAGACAACTTATAGCTTCCTGATGTTTCCAGATGAGTTCTTAGTCCTTTTTCCTTTAAACTTTTTGTTAAGAAACTCATGTTCCACATCAATGGTTCTCCTCCAGTAACTACTACTGTTTCTGTAGGAAAATTGAGTATATTCAAAATCATATCTAAAACCTTTGTTGGAGGATGTGATTTTGAGTCCCAACTTTCTTTTACATCACACCAATGGCAACCGACATCACAACCACCAATTCGTAAGAAATAAGCTGAATTTCCTGTGTAATATCCCTCTCCCTGAATACTATAAAACTCTTCCATTAATGGGAGAATTATTCCATTTTCTAATTCTAAATCCATATGCAGCAAAAATAAGATTTTATGTTTAGTAAAATGTAAAGAATGATATCTTTGCATCAATAAACAAAATAAAGATGAAACAACTAATAGAATGTGTTCCAAATATATCAGAAGGTATTGATGAAGAAAAAATAAGAATTATTTCATCAGTTGTAGAGGAAATAGATGGAGTAAAACTATTAAATGTAGATCCTGGGAAAGCAACCAACAGAACTGTTATTACTTTTGTTGGAGAACCACAAAATGTAATTGACGCTGCATTTTTATTGATCCAAAAAGCACAAGAACTTATTAATATGAGTAAACATTCTGGGGAACACCCTAGAATGGGAGCAACAGATGTATGTCCGTTAGTTCCAATTTCAAATATTAGTATGGAAGAAACTGTAGAATGGGCTCATAAACTAGGAAAAAGAGTAGGAACAGAACTTGGAATACCTGTTTACCATTATGAAGCAGCTGCTACAGAAGAAAAAAGAAAAAACCTAGCAAATTGCCGTTCTGGGGAATATGAAGGACTTTCCAAAAAACTAATTGACCCTGATTGGAAAGCTGATTTTGGACCTTCAGAATATAATGAATCAGTGATAAAATCAGGAGCAACAGCTATTTCTGCTCGTGATTTTCTAGTTGCCTATAATGTAAACTTAAATACTACTTCTACCAGAAGAGCTAATGCAGTAGCATTTGACATCCGTGAAGCAGGAAGAATAAAAAGAGAAGGAGGAACACTTTCAGGTAAAATAATGAAAGATGAAAATGGAAATCCTTTAAAAGATCCAGGGCTTTGTAAATCTGTTAAGGGAATTGGTTGGTTTATTGAGGAGTATGGTGTTGCTCAAATTTCATATAATTTAACTGACCTGAATATTTCTCCTTTACATGAAGTATTTGATAAAACTTGCGAGCGTTCTATATCAAGAGGAATGAGAGTTACAGGATCGGAGTTAATCGGTTTGGTTCCTAAAAAAGTATTAATTGATGCCGGAAAACACTTCCTAAAAAAACAAGAACGTTCTACAGGAATTGCAGAAAGTGAAATCATTAAAATTGCTATAAAAACCTTAGGATTAGATGAATTAGCTCCTTTTAATCCGGAAGAAAGAATAATTGAGTACATGTTAGAAAGCGACTCTAACAATCCACTTGTAAACATGACTCTTACTGACTTTGCTAATGAAACTTCATCTGAAAGTCCTGCTCCTGGAGGTGGTTCTATCTCAGCTTATTGTGGAGCTATGGGAGTATCACTCGGAACTATGGTTGCAAACCTTTCTGCACACAAAAGAGGTTGGGATGATAGATGGGAAGAATTCTCTGGTTGGGCAGAAAAAGGAATGGACTACCAAAATACTCTATTAAATTTAGTAGATGAAGACACCAATGCATTTAACAAAATCATGGAAGCTTTCCGTTTACCTAAAGATACAGAATCCAATAAATCCAAAAGAAAAAAATCAATACAAGAGGCGACTAAATATGCTATCCTCACTCCATTTAAAGTGATGGAAACTGCTTATAATTCTATGGAAGTAATGCAAGCCATGGCAGAGATTGGAAATCCTAATTCTGTAACAGATGCTGGAGTTGGAGCGCTTTGTGCCCGTACCGCTGTAATTGGAGCATTTTTAAATGTAAAAATTAATTGTGGGGATTGTGAAGATAAAAACTTTGTAGATGATATTTTGAAAAGAGGACAACAATTAGTTGATGATACTTGTGCTTTAGAAAATAAGATTATGGAAATCACTAATTCAAAAATTTAGTTATTTTTACCTCATTATTAACCAAATTAAAGAAAATGAAAAAATTACTTTATTTATTCTTAGCGGTATCATTTATTTTTACTGCTTGTAAAAAAGAACAAGGCTGTACTGATGCAATTGCAACAAACTATAATGCTGATGCAGAAGAAGATGACGGTTCATGTGCCTTTAGTATTACTGGTGGTTCATGGATTACTCAATCAATAGAGCAGTCTGGAAATATGACAGTATCTATGATGGGAATTCCAATAATAGATAGTGTGATTAATTATACAGAAACAAATGCTGATTCTTTAGATCCTTATAAATTAACCTTTGAAGATGATAATACTTATACCGAGCATGATCAATTAAATACTGAAGTAGAAAGTGGAACATGGTCTATTTCAGGAGATGTATTAACAGTAAATACGCCAGACACAACTTTATCATTAACGCTTAATACTCTTAATAAAGATAACCTGTCCATGACAATTAATATTATAGAGAGTGGCACAGAAGACGGAATAACTTTTGATATTAATATTGATCAAAAAGTTAATGCTAATAGGCAGTGGTAACTCTAAAGAAGTAATGTCAAACAAATAAGCACCTTGTGTGTTTACATTATAAAAAGGAATGTCCCATTTGTGGCATTCCTTTTTTATTTAATACATTTGTATCAAACTTTATCATTATGAAAAAATACTATCTTGAGAACTCAATGTAAAATCTGTTTATGAGAAAATATTTACTCTTTACTTTTATTTTATTTTATTCTTTCTCATTTTCTCAATTTATAGTAAAAGGAAAAGTTTCTGACAAACTAACAAAAGAAGAACTTATAGGAGCTAATATAGTTTGGAAACAACAAAATTTAGGGGTATCTACAGATATTAATGGAGAATTTGAAATAACAATTCCTTCCAACAAATTCCCAATAGAACTTACTATCTCCTATATGGGGTATTCTACACAAAAAATAACTATAAAAAAAGATGAATGGAATAAAAATAAGGGGATTTATAATATTTATTTAAAATCGGATAATAAATTAATAAATGAAGTCAAAATTGTAGACTCCAGACTTACTGAAAAACAAAAAGAAAGTCCATTAACTGTAGAATCACTAGATATTTTAGCAATAAAAGAAACTCCATCTGCTAATTTTTATGATGGACTAGGAGCTCTTAAAGGAGTAGATATTTCAGCAGCAAGCTTAGGTTTTAAAATTATTAATACTAGAGGTTTTAATAGCACCTCTCCTGTTCGTTCCCTACAGATAATTGATGGAGTAGACAACCAAGCTCCAGGGATGAATTTCTCCTTAGGAAATTTCCTGGGTGCATCTGAGTTAGATATATTAAAAGTAGAAATTATTCAGGGAGCTAGTTCGGCTTATTTCGGGCCAAATGCTTTTAATGGAGTTATAAAAATGGATACAAAAAATCCTTTTATTCATACAGGATTGAGCGTGCAGCAGAAATTTGGTAGTAGAAACCTATCTGAAAGTTCAATCAGATTAGCAGAAAAATTCCAGAATAAGAGTGGTGAAGATATTTTTGCCTACAAAATTAATTTCTCCTATATGAAAGCTTATGATTGGGAGGCAAATAATATGGCACAAGTTGATGGCACAGAAGCAGATATAAATAATCCTGGAGGTTATGATGCAGTAAACAGATATGGAGATGAAGATACTGATGGCAATTTAAATGATGTTAGAGGAAGTTTTAATAATAATTATGTTAATTTTCCAGGATTAGGTATATTTTATCGATCAGGATATATGGAAAAAGATATTGTAGATTACAATACCAATAATTTGAAATTATCATCATCATTACATTATAAGTTAAATTCTGACGTTGAGATGATGTACAAATTTAATTACGGAAAAGGAACTACAGTTTATCAGGGAGACAACCGTTTTAGTCTAAAAAATATTCAGTTTCTCCAAAATATAATAGAAGTAAAACAAGAAGATAGATTTTTTGTAAGAGCCTACCGTTCACAAGAAAATGCTGGAGACAGTTATGACGCTGTTTTTACTGCTCTAAAACTTCAAGAGCGTAATCTAATTTATAATACAGACTGGTATACTTCCTATAGAAACAAATGGAGAAATAATTTTTCATGGGAAGATGTTGAATGGGAGGCTGCCGAATATAGTTTTATAACTCAGCAATGGACATTTCAGGGTAATCCAATCGATATCAATAAATGGATGCAAATGAGTGATTCTGTACTAAATGCAAATGCAGAAGAAATTATTGCTATACACGATTTCACAAGAACTCAAACAGATCTACTTACAAACAGATTAGAACCAGGTACTGAAGAATTTACAAATGCTTTAAATGATATTACTTCAAAAATACCTATTGAAGGAGGAACAGGTTTTTATGACAAATCTGCATTAAATCATATACATTCTGAATATCAGTTTAATCCTTCATTTTCAAGCATAAAGATAGGAGCAAATTTCCGTCAATATACACCAGACTCTAAAGGTTCTATTTTTATGGATACCGCTTCCAAAATATCTAACACAGAATATGGAATTTATTCTGGTTTTGAAAAAGATCTCTTTTTTGATAAATTAAAAGTAAATGGGACCTTCAGAATGGATAAAAACGAGAATTTTGATTTTAACTTCTCTCCTGCTGCATCTTTAGTTTATAAAGCTACAGAAACAGATATTATACGTTTTTCACTGTCATCTGCAGTAAGAAACCCAACACTTTCCGATCAATATTTATACTATAATGTTGGTAGAGCTATTCTGATAGGTAATTTAAATGGTCATGGGGAGAATTATGGTGAGAATATGGTTACAGTCCAATCCTTAATTAACTATTATTTACCAGCAGCCCTAAATAAAGATAGTTTAAAATTTTTTAGTGTAGATCCAATAAGACCAGAGAAAGCAAAATCGGCTGAATTAGGATATAGAACAACACTTTTTAATAAAGTTTATATTGATGCAAATTATTATTATTCTAAATACACAGATTTTATAGGATATAAAGTTGGAGTAAAATATACAACATTGCAAGATGATACTGTTACAGGAGCCTATCAAATATCATTGCCTTCAATACAAGCATACCGAATGGCTGCTAATGCTGAAAATATAGTTACAACACAAGGAGCTTCAATTGGCTTAAATTATTATATAAATTCTAATTTTACTATAAACGGAAATTATAGTTGGAATAAATTAAATGAAGAAGGAACAGAAGATCCTATTATTCCAGCATATAACACCCCAGAACATAAATACAATTTAGGGTTTGCAGGAAGAGATTTACATTTTAGTTCAGAATACATGATCTTCAGAAATTTCGCTTTCAATATTAATTATAAATGGGTAGAAGGATTTAAATATGAAGGTTCACCTCAGTTTACTGGTGAAGTACCTACTTATGATTTAATTGATATGCAAATAAGTAAAAAAATACCAAAATATTCTGCAACATTAAAGGTAGGGAGTTCTAACTTATTAAACAACCAACATTTTGAAGTATATGGAGGTCCGTATATTGGAAGAATGACGTACATATCTTTGCTCTTTGAATTAAAATAAAATTTGTATTATTGTAGAATAAACTAAAACAAAAAATTATGAAAAAATCTTTACAAAATTTATTAGCAGTAATTCTATTATTTATTGGAATTACAGCTAATTCACAAAACAGATACCTTGATGATGTATTTACAGATGTAAATGTAAGCGAAATAGATACATTCGCACTTAATGTCAGTATTGAACCAATGCTCTTTGGTTTAGCTCCCGCATTACTTCCAATTGAATGTGACATTTATCAACCAGTTGGAGACACTTTAACTAACAGGCCTGTTATTATTGTATCTCATACCGGTTCGTTCTTACCTCCTGTAGCTAATGGACAAGCTACTGGATCGGTAAAAGATTCTTCAATAGTAGAACAATGTACCAGATGGGCAAAAAAAGGATATGTAGCAGTTGCTATGGGAAATAGAAAAGGATGGAACCCTACATCTACTGACCAAAATGTGAGAACTTCAACATTACTACAGGCTGCATACAGAGGTATACAAGATGCTAAGGCGATGGTACGATTTATGAGAATGACGGAAGATGCGTTAGGTAATCCATTCGGCATTGACCCAACTAAAATTGTATTAGGAGGTCAAGGTACAGGAGCATATATTTCATTAGGATACGCTACGCTAGATGACGCTGCTGTTGAACTAAATTTGCCAAAATTTATAGACTTTTCTATTCCTTCAGATCCATCTCCATATGTAGTTCCATACTTTTTTGGAAATATTGACGGTACAGATATGACGTTTGCTCCACTATATGATACACTGGGTAATCTTATTCCTATTTTAGACACTGCTGGAAATGTGACCGGATATGAAGTTAACACTTCTACTCCATTAAATATCCCAAATAATCCTACATATAGTAATGACATTAATATGGCATTTAATGTCGGAGGAGCTCTTGCAGATATTTCATGGTTAGCAGATGGTGATGTGCCTATTGTCTCATTCCATTGTGCAAACGACCCTTACGCTCCAATTGACACTGGAGATGTAATTGTACCTACAACAGGAGATTTTGTGGTAGAAGTTATGGGTAGTAGAACTGTACAACATTACTCTAATCAATATGGAAATAATGATGTGTTTGTAAACGCAGGTTTTACAGATGTCTATTCAACTGCTGCAAACATCAATAATAGTGGTTATGAAGGATTAAATGTATTGCTTACTCCTGCACCATCAACAACAGCAACTCCTTGTGGAATGCAAGAAGAACAAAGTTCTCCTTGGGATTGGTGGGACAATGCAACTTATGATGCAATGTTTGCTGCTGTTAATGGAGTACCTGCTGGTACTGGTGCTTGCTTATCATTATTAGGTAATCCTGATATGTCAGCAACTAAAGGAAAATCATATATTGATACAATTCAAGGTTATCTGAATCCTAGAATTTATGTTGTTCTTGGTTTAGGAGGAGTATTATCTGTAAATAATGTGGTAGACCATTCTACAAATATTTTCCCTAACCCAGCTAAAAACAATATAACTATTGAAAACTCAAACTTTGAAATAAATACAGTTGAACTTTATAATATTGCTGGTCAATTAGTAAAATCAGAAAATGTAAATTCTATGAGCACGAATCTTAATCTTTCTGATTTAAAAAAAGGAATCTATATCTTAGAAATTCAATCAAATAAAACTTCAATCAGAAGAAAATTAATTGTTGAATAATTTAATATCCAATTTAAATATAAAAAGCCCTCTTTTCTGAGGGCTTTTTTTTATTTTCGTGTTTAATGCAAACTCCTAAGGAAATACTATTAAAATATTGGGGATATTCTTCTTTCAGAGAAAATCAAGAGGAGATTATAAAAATGATTATAAACAATAAAGATACTCTTGCTTTACTTCCAACAGGAGGGGGAAAATCAATCTGTTATCAAATACCATCACTAATAATGGATGGAATCTGCATTGTTGTTTCTCCTCTTATTTCTTTAATGAAAGATCAAGTAGAAGATATAAAATCAAAGGGAATTAAAGCGATTACCATTACCTCTGATTTGGATTTTAAGGAAGTAGATATTGCACTAACAAATTGTATTTTTGGTGGATATAAATTTCTGTATATTTCTCCTGAAAAATTACAGAATGAATTAGTCCAATCTAAAATATCAGAGATGAATGTAAATTTGATTGCAGTAGATGAGGCTCATTGTATATCAGAGTGGGGGCATAATTTTCGTCCATCATACAGAAACATTTCCTTAATCAGAGAGATTCATCCTAACTCACCAGTTATAGCGCTAACAGCTACAGCCACAAAAGATGTTGTATCTGATATACAGGAGAACCTAGATTTTAAAAAACCCAATCTTGTTCAATCTTCTTTCTATAGAGAAAATCTGTCATATATTGTAATAAAAGAACAAGATAAAAAAAGGAAACTAATTAACATCCTCAACAAGATACATGGTAGCGCTATTGTTTATGTAAAGAGTAGAAAAGATTGCGAAAAAATCTCTAAAATACTAGTAGAGAATAATATAAGTGCAAATTATTATCATGCAGGATTAAATATTGACCAGAGAAACAAGAGACAAGAAAATTGGAAAAAATCAAAAAGCAGGGTAATGGTAGCAACCAATGCTTTTGGAATGGGAATTGATAAACCTGATGTTCGTTTAGTTATTCATTTTCATATTCCATCTACAATTGAATCCTATTTTCAGGAGACTGGAAGAGCTGGTAGAGATGAAAAAGAATCGTTTGCTGTTTTACTTTATAATAGTACAGATGAAAAATATCTGAGAGATTTTGTAGAACTACACTTTCCTTCCGTTAAAGAAATAAAAGAATGTTATCAGAACTTGGCAAACCATTTTCAGATAGCTGTAAACAATGGAGGAGAAGAAAATTTTGATTTTGATTTAAGTGATTATAGTGAGAAATACAAAACAAATTCATTAAGAACTTATAATATCTTGAGGTATTTGGAGAAAGAAAATTACCTAAAATTGCAAAATATTTACAATAATTCCTCAAAAATACATGTGAAGATGGAACATTCTGAACTTTATAAATTTCAGATTTCAAATAAATATTTTGACCCTTATATTAAACTTCTACTACGATCATATAGTGGTTTGTTTGAGGATTTTGTAAACATTAATGAAACACTACTTGCTGGCAGATCAAAAACAAATGAGAATAAAATAATTGAAGTATTAAAAAAGCTGCAGGAATTAGAGGTTTTAGACTACCTTCCAAAAAAACAAGTAACTCAAATCATTTATCTACAAAATAGAGTTGATGAAAAATATTTAAATTTATCTGAAGATAAACAAAAAGAGAACAAAGATTCTGAAATAAAAAGAATGAATTTTATATTAAATTACTGTAATCAGAATTCTGCTTGCAGAACAGAAATATTACTGTCCTATTTTGGAGAACATCAAAACTTCAGATGTGGAAAATGCGATATTTGTAGAAAAAGAAATAAACTTGAAATTTCTGATTTAAAATTTACTAAAATAAAGAAACAAGTATTAATCATTTTATCAGAAGAAAGTAAAACATTAATTGAAATTTGTGATCTGATAAAAGATTTTAGGGAAGAAAAAATTATTAAAGTAATTAATTTTCTGATTGAAAATTCTGAGCTAATCTCAGAAGGAAATAAAATCAGGAAACAAACATAAAAAGTTATTGAATAGTATATTTGTAAAAATTTAATTTGAAATGAAGATCGTATTTTTCGGAACACCATTTTTTGCTGCTACTAATTTAGAGTTTCTATATGAAAATAATATAGAAATTGTTTCTATTGTAAGCGCTCCTGACAAAGAAAAAGGAAGAGGTAAAAAGATAATTCCTGCAGATGTAAAACTAAAAGGATTAGAGTTAGGAATTGATGTGCTCTCTCCAGAATCTTTGAAAGATGAGGTGTTTTTAGAAAAACTGAAATCATACAATGCAGATTTATTTGTGGTAGTTGCTTTTAGGATGTTACCAAAAGAAATTTGGAGCATGCCAAAAATGGGAACAATAAATCTTCATACTTCATTATTGCCAAATTACAGAGGTGCAGCTCCTATCAACAGAGTTCTGATAAATGGAGAAGATAAAACGGGAATTACAACTTTTAATATTGACGAAAAAATTGATTGTGGTAAGATTCTTCTTCAAGAAGAGATTAAATTAACACAAAATACAACAGCTGCCGAACTTCATAACATTCTTATGAATAAAGGATCTATATTACTACTTAAAACTATCAATGGAATTCAAGAAAAAGATCTTTCTCCTGTTTTACAGGATGATTCACTTTCCACAATGGAAGCTCCAAAACTTACTAAAGAATTAACAAAAATTGATTGGAATAAACCTGCAACAGAGATTCATAATTTAATTAGAGGTCTTTCTCCAGTATTATCAGAGAATAAATTATTAAAAGATGTATCCATTTGTCCTTCAGCTTGGTTTTTATTTCACACTTCTGAAGGTAAAGATGTCAGAACAAAATTTCTACTAAGTAAATACTCTTCTAAAACAACCAATAAGTCTGGAAGTTTAGATACTGACAATAAAAGTTATCTAAAAATAAATCTATCTGATGGTAGTATTTACATTGAAAAACTACAAATTGCAGGAAAAAACGCAGTAACTATTTCTCAATTTCTATTAGGAAATAAAGTAGATAATAAATGGACAATCTCTTAAAAAAAGAACTGATATCATATCTCAGTTCCTTTGTTACAGAAGAAAGAGTAGAACTTTTTCAAACAAAAATAAAAGAGAGAAGCAGACATTTAACAGTTGTTTTAGAAGATGTTTTCCAATCTAGAAACATAAGTGCTGCAATGCGTTCTGCAGATTGTTTTGGACTGCAAGATGTTCATATTATTGAGAATAAAAACAAATTTATCTCTGACAAAACTGTTTCACTAGGAGCTGGAGAATGGTTAAATATTATTCAGCATAACAAAACAAAACAAAATACAAAACTATGTATTGAGAATCTAAAAAAACAAGGATACCAAATTATTGCAACTACTCCTCATAACTCAGATATTACTTTAAATGAAGTAGATATTGAAAATAATAAAATTGCCATCTTACTTGGAACCGAACTTACAGGACTTTCCAATGAAGCTCTCAGTTTAGCGGATAAGAAAATGAAGATAGAAATGCATGGTTTTACAGAGAGTCTTAATATTTCTGTTTCTGCAGCAATTTGTTGCCAGAATTTAAGCAATAAAATGAGAAAATCTGATGTGAATTGGAAGATAAAAGAAAATGAAGCTGATGAAATAATGTTGAATTGGCTCCGGAATACAATTAAATCTTCTAAAGAAATAGAGGGGAAATTCTTTGAAGATAATGGTAAGGTTTAAATGATTATATTTGCGTATTATTTAATTTAAAAAAACACATCAATGGGTAGAGGAGATAAAAAAACAAAAAAAGGAAAAAGATTTGCGGGTTCTTACGGGAAGACAAGAGTTAGAAAAGAAAAGACTGAACAAAATTTTGTAAAACCAAAAGCTAAAAAGGAAGAAGTGATAGTTGAAAAGAAAGCTGTTCCTAAAAAGAAAACTACAACAAAAAAGAAAGCAACTAAAAAAGACAAGTAGTTTCTTTTGTAAATTATAATCAAGGTTAGTTCTTACGGAGCTAACCTTTCTTTCTTCCAGATAGTTTTCTCTTTTGTAAAAAGCAATCTATCGTGTAATCGAGATGGTCGCCCTTGCCAGAACTCTACTTTCTCTGGTTCAATACAATAACCTCCCCAATGCAAAGGTCTTTCAACTTCCTTTCCTTTAAATATCTCCTTAAACTCATCCATTTTACTCATGATATTATAATAAATATCTATTATAGAACTCTGATTAGAAGACCAAGATCCTAATTGACTATCTCTAGGTCTGGAACTAAAATATTTGTCAGAATCTGATTCGGATATTTTTATTGCTTTTCCAGTTATTCGAACTTGTTTTTCTAGTCTCTCCCAAAAAAAATTAGCCGAAACCATATTGTTTACTTCTATATCTTTTGATTTGGAGCTCTTATAATTAGTAAAAAAAGTGAATCCATTTTCATCTATATCTCTGAGTAGTACAACCCTTGAGGAAGGGATATTCTCAGATGAAACAGTTGAAAGAACAAATGAAATTGCATTGTCTTTATCTGATTCTAAGGCCATTTCAAACCAATCATCAAACATCTTTATAGGATGATCAGAGATATTGCTAAAATCAATTTCTGATTTCTTAAAATCCTCTCTTATCTCACTAATTTTTTTAATCGACATATCAAGCAAAAATACAATTATTTATTTGTTAGTTTTGTAGTATGAAAAAGATATTGTCCATTTTATTTATCAGTGTAATTCTATTTAGTTGTTCAGATGGAGATAAAAGATATCATATAGATGAGGTTGCTATTCCAAATGACACATTAGCATATCTAAAATCTGATATGTCATTATTAAATAATGGTGTTGTGTATTGTGAATTTGGGGAACTAGGAAAGTTTATTAATGGTTTAGGTAAAGGAAGACATAAAAGATGGTATGAAAATGGTCAATTACGGTATGAGGGAAATTATAAAGATGGGGAAGATCAGAAGGATGAGGGTATATATTAATATATTTCTGGATTGTAGTTTTCTGGAATTTTTCCTGTGATATCTTTAAACTGATCCTGAATAATCTTAAAATCCTCCTCCATGTTTCCAGTTGGTTTTAATGTATATATAATACCAACTTCCTTATTCTTATAATCCATTTTCACAAGTACAATAGGAACATTTGCTTTTACAGAAATATGATAAAATCCTGTTTTCCAACTATCTACTCTTTTTCTTGTTCCTTCAGGAGAAATACCTATAATACATTTCTCTTTTGAATTAAATAATTCGCTAATCTGATCTACAACATTATTTCTTGAGTTTCTGTAAACTGGGATTCCACCATTCCACTTTATAATAGTTCCTAAGACTGGCAAAAATAATTCACCTTTTATAAGATATTTTGGAACAATACCAATAATATATGTAAAACATCTTCCAACTACAAAATCCCAATTGGAGGTATGTGGAGCAGAAACTACTATACATTTATCTGGAAATTCTCTCTCCCCTACTGCTTTCCAACCACTAACCCAATAGATAAACTCAGATAATCTTCTCATAAATTTTAATTTTTACAAAGTAAAGAACAAATTCTCATATTTTTATTAAAAATTGTAGATTTGCCAAAACAAAACAAAACTGAATGAAATCTACTATTATTAAAATTGTGCTTTTGAGTATTGTTATATGCCTTGCATATTTTGGGCTATACGACAATATCACAAATGAAATTTATGTAAGAGAAAAAATGGATGAAAGAAAATCTGAAAACATTCAAAAATTAAAAGATTTAAGAGAAATTCAATTAGAATATAAACGACAAAAAGGATATTATGCCGATAATGCAGATTCCTTAATTTACTTTTTATTTAATACTGAAGTTACATATATAAATACAGAGAAAGCGGATGAAGATTCTATTCCTGTAGATATGAATAAATGGAATAGTATTCAGAATAAAATATCAAGAGGAAAAATAAATCCATCTTTAGAGGCAAAAAGAATTTATGCTGAGATGGGCGGTAATTGGAAAACTCTAACTGAGAAAGAAAAAATTGATAAAGGATATATAGAAGTTAATTATTACACAGCTCATGAACTTGCTTTTACAACTGACTACCAAGAAACAAGAAATAATAGTTTTAAAATTGACACACAAAACTTAGCTAACATAAAGAGATCTTATAATAATCAGAAATCGTACACTAGTTTTAAATCTGAATACAATGCATACTCTGATGAAGTAATAAGAAAATTAGAGATTAATAATATTTATGAAGATTTCCATGCTAATTTCAATGCAATTCTTGACTTAGATACAAATACAAATATTTCCACAGAAAATCTGAAATCTAAAGTATCTGATAATGAAAAAGAACTTAAAATATTAAAGTCTCAAATATCAGATAAAGAAGATAGTAAAGAGAATGCTAAGAATATAATAAGAGCATCAAAGAAACAAAGAAATACATACACCGAAACTATTGGTGAAAAAATGGTAGTAAAAGTAAGAGAGAAAGCTGCAAAAAAGGATGAAAAAGGAAAGGTCCTAAAAGGCAGAAAAGGGAAGATTTGGTCTATACTTAACAGCCAAGATTCAACAGAGCAAGTAAATAAGGTAATCGTGGAAGATTGTAAAAATATCATCTTAAAACTTGAAAACGAAATTGAAGCCAGAAAAAAAATCATAAAGAGTTTAGGGAAAAATATTCAGTCTATTCATGATGTAAATGCAATGCAGAATCAATATATCAATGAAAAATCTGTAGTAAATACAAACTTTGATGACTTAGCTTTTTACACCCTTAATGAAGAAATAAAGATTGTAACCACCTTAAGAAAAGGTAGATACACGGTTCCTACCAAACCTAACAAATGGAAACAAGCTAAATTAGAAGCAGACTTTTTAGTAGAACAAAGTATTGATGAAGAAATGATTGCTCAGATTACAAAAGAATATGTTATCTCTAAAGGAGAATACAGAAACCTGACAACTGAAGAAGGTTACGCTAGAGGATTAATAACTACTGTTACACAAAATGTAGAGAATATTATTTTTGACAATATCTATATGGAAACTAGAAATGAAGATGTACCTTTAAATTTAGATAGTATTACCTACATCCCACACACAGATAATCTGTATACTTTTGATGCAAAAGAAACTCATCCGAATATTATAGAGGAACAAAAAGGAGAGTTAGACAAATATTATTTTGTTATTTACTCTTCATATGACAATGTATTTTTAGGATTAGATGAAGAGGAAAAAATCTTAAGAAATGGGGAAGAAAGAAAAAACAAGAAAATTCAAATTGGTTCATTAGAAGAAGTTGCAACAAATGGAAATTGGGGAGAGTAATAACATCTCCTTCTCATCTGAAGATTTAGACTTTCAGAACTCTGAGAACTATCACCTCTCTGTAGAAATACAAAAAGAACAACTTAGTTTTTGTTTGTTAGACACTACAAAACTAGAATATATTTTCCTGAAATCTATAAAAGCGAATAATCCTGAGGAAATGGTACAACTAATAAATAATGAAGAAATTTTAAAAAACAATTTCTTTTCTTCATCCGTTTCTTACAAAAATTTTCCGAGTACAATTATTCCAAACCAATTATATGACGCAACAAAAAAAGAAGTTTATGCTGATTTTGTAATAGGAGAAACTCAAAAAATAAAGACCGACATTATCCATCATGATGATTCCACTATTTTGTATTCTGTAGAAGAAAACATTACAAACACCTTAAACCAAATACAAATCGAAATAAAGGAAAAAAATAGTAGTACTGTTGCAATTAGCAGTATCCTAAATCAGTATTCTGGACTTAAAGAAAGAAGTTGTTTCTTAATAAAAGAAAATAATAAAATTGAGATTATTGTAATTCAGGACGACCAACTAATTCTTCAAAACTATTTTGAGGTAAACTCTCCTACTGATGTTTTGTACTTCACTTTGTTTTGTTTTGAGCAACTAAAAATGGATCCAAATAAGAATGAACTTTATTTAATAGGAAATATTGAAAAAGGAGATGAAACATACTCCTTATTGTATGACTATATTAGAAACATTAATTTTGCAAAAATTAGTGGAAATCTCTCTTTTTCAAAAGAACTTAATCAAATAATAAAACATCAATATTTCACTTTATTTTCTCAGATTTTATGCGTATAATTTCTGGGAAACACAAAGGAAGAAGAATTACTGCTCCCGAGAAACTTCCTGTTCGTCCAACAACCGATAGAGCTAAAGAAGCACTGTTTAGTATATTAGATAGCCGATATTATTTTGACGGGAAAAATGTATTGGATTTGTTTTCTGGAACAGGAAATATTGCTTTCGAATTTTCATCTAGAGGAATTGAACACATTACTAGTGTAGATAACAATACAAATTGCATCCAATTTATTGACAAAACTAGTTCTGAATTAAATCTAAATATCTCTACTATAAAATCTGATTGCATAAAGTATTTGGGGAGTTGCGAAAAACAATTTAATATTATTTTTGCAGATCCTCCTTACAACTTTGAAGATCATCATAAAATAAAAGAAATAATTTTTGAGAGAAATTTGGTTAAAGAAGATGGATGCCTAATTATTGAACACGATAATTCTACTTCATTTGAAGAAGAAAATATAGAAGTAAGAAAATACGGAGCGGTACATTTTAGTATTTTTTCATTTTAATTACTTATTTTTACAAAAAACAAAACAGATGAGTAGAATAGCAGTTTTTCCGGGTTCCTTCTCTCCTTTTACGTTAGGTCATAAATCGGTGGTAGATAGATCTCTTCCTCTATTTGATAAAATAATTATTGCTATTGGAATAAACTCAGAGAAAAACGAATATTTTTCTATTGAAGAAAGAGAAAAATGGATAAAGGATATTTATAAAGATAATCCTAAAATAGAAGTTCAATTCTATGAGGGGCTTACAGTTGACTTTTGTGAAAAAGCAGAAGCAAAATATATATTGAGAGGACTTAGAGATTCTCATGATTTTAAGTACGAAAAGAATATTGCACAAACCAATAAAAATCTAAATCCTAAATTAGAAACTATTTTTATTATAACACCTCCTGAGATGTCTCATATATCCTCTACTATTATGCGGGATATTATTAAAAATGGTGGAGATGTAAGCCAGTTTTTACCAAAGGAGATTGATTTGTAAGGGTTCGAATCTTGCTACCCCGATTTTTCTCTTTTATTATGCTTAGCATAATACTTGTATTTTCTTTTATTATTTTTGCTTTATGAAAAAACTAATATTTCTTTTAATTATGATAATTACATTAACTAATGTAAGTTATGCTTCTTTTCCAGTTACTATGGAATATGTAATATCTATTGATACTATTAAACCAGACACTAATAAGATAGTCATTAAAGAAACTACAGCTGAGTTTCATTCTCGCTTGGAAAAAGAAGGATTTGATGTTGATAATTGTCAGTGTAAGGATTGCAGAAGATTTAAAGGTTCTGATATTAAAGAAAGACAAGATAGATACTCTAATTCAAGAAAATACTTTGCAACATTAGGTGCTGGAGTATCGATTTTAGTTCTCATATTAGTAGTTTCTTTTATTGTATGGATTTTCACGGGTATAATGTCATGGGAGGGTACTTGGAATGGATTGTAATATTGGTTATACTTCACAATAAGTTATTTTAGAAAGTTTTTTATAATCAGAAAATCCAATTAATTTTATAAGTTTGTTTTAGTAGATTTTAGTTAGAAGATCAATACCTAAGGATAATATAATTCTATTTTATATTTTTAGTGATGGTAGTTTTGAGAAAAACTTTGAAGTAGAATATGTGAATTGTCATCAACAAACCGACAACCATTCCGACAACAACAAAAAGAAATCCCTTATATATTATTGATATACA